>Ga0302271_10003530_pt1 | contig 13145 bp, 14 predicted proteins | sample III_Bog_N1_1_FD_198767 | JGI IMG/M metagenome (GOLD analysis project Ga0302271, IMG submission 198767) | Peat permafrost microbial communities from Stordalen Mire near Abisko, Sweden - III_Bog_N1_1 | ecosystem: Environmental > Terrestrial > Soil > Wetlands > Peat | place: Sweden: Abisko... | reverse complement strand
CTTAAATCTGAATTCTGTGCATCGGGAGCGATAGCAACTTCAATAGTTTTTGCTCTATCATATGCGGATATCCCTGTTGTTACTCCATATTTTTCTGCAGCATCAATACTTAAAGTAAATGCTGTTTTCATTCGTTCATTATTTTGTTCTACCATTTGAGGTAAATCAAGCTTTTCAGCAATTTTATCGGATATGGCTAAACAAATTAGACCTCTTGCTTCTTGAGCCATAAAATTAATTATTTCAGGAGTAGCCATTTGTCCTGAACAAATTAGGTCTCCTTCATTTTCTCTTGATTCATCGTCCGCAACTATTACAGGTTTCCCTTGCTTGAAATCTTCAATAGCTTCTTCTATTGTATTAAATTTTTCATTATAGTTTATATCTTCCATTAAACAAATCCATTCTCTATTAAAAAATCTTCTGTTATATTGTTTTTATTATCGTCCAGTAATAAATTTTTTTCAACATACTTGGCTAGAATATCAAATTCAATGTTTACATTGTCTCTTTTTGAAAGAGTTTTTAGGTTAGTCTCTTCAACGGTATGTGGAATTATTGCGATATTAACTGTTTTATCGGTTAAATCGTATATTGTTAAACTTATTCCATTAATTGCGATTGATCCTTTATTGACAAAATATTTAGAGTAACTTGAATTTGGCAATTCAAGTTCTAAATTATAAAACTTGTCTAATTTATTGATTGATTTTACTTTTCCTACACAATCAATGTGCCCACTTACTATATGACCGCCGAATCTTCCATTAAGTGGCATCGCTCTTTCTAGGTTTATTAAATCTCCAGATTTTAAATTTTTAAAATTTGTGACTTGAGATGTTTCCATCGAAACATCAGCAGAAAATTCTCTGCTGGAATAATTTGTAACGGTAAGACAAATTCCATTAACAGCAATGCTTTCGCCCACATTAATATCTTCTAGTATTTTAGAACATTTTATTGTGATTGAATCATTGGATATAGATTTTAGTTGCCCTACTTCTTCAATAATACCAGTGAACATAGGTCAATTATATCACGATTGTATCAAATAGTCCAATTTGTAGCCATATGAGCCTGTTTTATGAGGCTCTATCATTATCAAAATCTTGTCCGCCAACTATTCGAAGGTGTCTATTTGGACCCTCTCCTACTGAGCGACTTTCCAAGTTGTGTTGTTCAACCAGTTCGTGTTGAAGTTTCCTTATGTGTTGATTTTGCGGATTTAATTCTATATTTTTTGCACCTGAAAGTATTTTATTTATTGCAATTTTTGCTTCATCAAGAGCTCTTTCTGCATCATCATAATATCCGTGAAGAACTTCTGTTGCGTCTTGAATATCAAGAGCCTCTTTCAATACTTTTTGGATTTGTGCCATTGAATTTGTTTTTATATAGAATACTTGAATTCTGTAATCATTTGCTGTGCTTAAAACTTTAGCACCACCTTTTGCAAAATTCTTGTGTGCAATAACTAAATCTGCTTCATCAACATTTCTTGTAAGTTCAACATTAAAATCAAGTCTTTCAATAATTTTTTCTACAATGCTTCTTGAAACGGCATATAAATATATTTTTTTTGTCGGCTTTATTGATTCAGCATAATCTTTTCTTGAAAAACTAAATTTTAGGCTATCATCTGCTTTAGAACCTTGTAGTTTCTCCTCAATAGATGTAATCTGTTGAACGAGTGTTGGTTTTGGCATTTCTTTAGGTTCTATTTTTTCAGGTTCAAGGTGATATTCTTTATCAACCTTTCTTATTTCAGGTCTTATTGGCCATCCTCTTAAAATATAATCCACTGCTTCAGATGCGTTCTTGTAAACGGCAAGAGTATTTCTATCAAGAATTTCTATTACAATATCAAATGTAGGCTGTTTTTCTCTTTCTAATACCGTTTTTTGTGATGCTCTTCTTTTTGCTTCATCATCACCTAATGTAACGGATTGGATTCCACCTACTAAATCTGATAGTGTAGGATTTTTAATTAAACTTTCAAGTGCATTCCCGTGTGCTGTTGCAATTAGCATTACACCACGTTCTGCAATTGTTCTTGCTGCTTGTGCTTCAGCTTCTGTACCTATTTCATCAACAACAATAACTTCAGGTGTGTGATTCTCTACTGCTTCAATCATTATATCTTTTTGAAATTCCGGTTGTGCAACTTGCATTCTACGGGCAGAACCAATTGCTGCGTGAGGAACATCCCCATCACCTGCAATTTCGTTTGAAGTATCAACAATAACTACTCTCTTTTGAAGCTCATCAGCAAATAATCGTGATATTTCACGAAGTTTTGTTGTTTTTCCAACACCAGGACGACCTAAAAATAATATGCTTTTGCCCATTGTACAAAAATCTTTGATGCAAGCTATGGTCCCTGTTACTACTCTACCGATTCTACATGTCAATCCGACGATTTTATTTTGTCTGTTTTTAATGGCACTTATTCTGTGCAAGGTACCTGGAATTCCAGATCTGTTATCCTTAGTAAATTCTTGTACGAATCCAGTTACATATTCCAAATCTTCGGATGTAATTACCTCTGAGTCAACTCTTACGATGCTTCCGTCTGATTTCCGTATCTCGGGTCGCCTACCGATGTCTAAAACTATTTCGATTGCATCCTCTAATGACTCAATTGATACGTATCTTGTGACTTTTTCAGGCATAATTGCCAAAAGCTTTTCAAGATCATTTTGCAATTGTAAATTGTTCATCAATATATATCACTCCTTTAAGATTATAGCATATCTCTTAATTAAAAATTATATTCAGAAGTTCATATTCAATAAATCAATTTGTTGGATGAGTTTTTGTATCATTTTTGTTCCAGTTACATTTATATTGTACATATATATTAAGTATTTCTCAAGGGGTAAATTACTGTCTACGACTTAATCGTTACAATTTGAAATGAGGTATTTTTAACACTTATTTATGTAAATTTTTGTAAAAAAACCATGTTTTTTTCTAAAGTTTTTTCAAAATATTCCGTAATAAAAATTGGATATGTAGTGTAAAGGAGTATTTTTAATGTATAAAAGTATTGTTTGGCCCGGAGTTAGTGATTTTAAAACTGCATGTGGACTGTGGCTTAGGTGGTTTAAAGATAAATTTGAGGAAATTATCTTTAAAATTTATATGTTTGAATCAAAGTTGGATTAAAGATTTGTGTATCAATCAACAATAGGATTTATAGTAAGTCCTATAAAAAAGCTGACTGCAAAGTCAGCTTTTATTTTATGAGTGTGCGGAAAAATCAAGAGTTTTTCCGTATTCTTATATTTTCTTATTTGTTTTTTATTTCTTTAAGATGAGCAAGTTCTTCTTGATAAGGAGATAATCCATTTATTTTTTCGATAACTTCAGGAAGTTTGGCTAAAGTATAATCAATATCAGCTTCAGTATTAAATCTGCTTAAACTGAATCTGATGCTTCCATGAAGTGCGGTATAAGGAATTCCCATTGCTCTGAGAACGTGGCTTGGCTCTAGTGATCCTGATGTACATGCACTACCAGAACTTGCACAAATACCAATATCGCTCAAGTGTAATAAAATTAATTCACCTTCAATGTATTCGAAACCAATGTTTGATGTGTTTGGAACTCTGTTAGTAACTGAAGAGTTTAATTTTGCGTTATAAACATTTTGAAGAATGCCTGTTTCAAGTTTATCTCTTAATCTTTTTATTTCAGTAGATTCATATTGTAAACCTTCTTGAGCTAAATCAGCTGCAACGCCTAACCCAACCAAATATGGAACATTTTCTGTGCCAGCTCTTAATCCTCTTTCTTGGTGTCCACCAACTATTAGTGGAGGAATCATTATATTGGATTTAACGTATAGGGCTCCAATACCTTTAGGCGCATGAAATTTATGACCTGAAATCCCTAATAAATCAATATTTGTTGATTTAACGTCAATATTAACTTTACCAGACGCTTGTACAGCATCTACAAAGAATTTTGCTTCAGAATTTCTTGATTTTATTATCTCCCCAATTTTTTCTACAGGGTTTATTACTCCAGTTTCGTTATTCGCCCACATTACAGATACTAGTGCTGTGTCTGGAGTTATTTTTTCTTTAAGTTCTTCTAAATCAAGTTCTCCATTTGAGTTTACTCCTATGTAGTCTGCTTTATAGCCTTGCTTTTCAAGAGACTTGTATAAGTTCAAAACGCAGGGATGTTCAACTTTAGTGGTTATAATATGTTTCTTATTTTTGTCAGTTGCCAGAATCCCTTTAATTGCCATATTAGCACTTTCAGAGCCACCTGATGTAAATATAATTTCTCTTTCAGAAGTAGCTCCTAAGAAATTTTTTAAACTGTTTCTTGCACCACTGATTGCTTTAGCGGGTTTTATGCTAAAACTATACATTGAAGAAGGGTTTGCATACTCTTCTTTTAAGTATGGGAGCATTTCTTCAATAACTCTATTATCAACTTGCGTTGTTGCATTATTATCTAAATAAATAACCATTTTATAATTGTATTACCTCTATTTCTTGACTAACTTTATCTTTTAGTGTTGTTTCAACAAATGATTTTAACGTCAATATTGAATTTTTACAACTAGAGCATCTGCCTTGTAATTTAACATAAACTTTAGAACCTTCAATATCAACCAATTCAAGATCTCCGCCATCTTTTTGTAGTTCTGGAGCTATTATTGTTTCAATAACTTTGTTAATTTTTAAAATTAATTGAGCTGAAGAAAGTTTTGGTTTTTCTTGTTTTGCGAGTTCTTTGTCAAGTATTCCTTGAATGTCGCCTTTGCATTTACCACAAGCACCGCCGGCTTTTGTGTAATTAGTAACTTCATCTACTGTTTTAAGTCCATTAACTTGTATTGCTTCAATTATTTGTTGTTCTGTTACATTGAAACATGTACAGATAACTTTCTCTGCTGATGGAGTCGCTCCTGGAATAGTATAGTCATCACCATAAAATTTCTTTAGTGCATTTTCTAATGCTTCATGCCCCATTACTGAGCAGTGCATTTTTTCTGGAGGAAGACCATCAAGCTCATTAGCTATATCTTTGTTTGTTATATTTTTAACTTCATCAATTGGTTTCCCAATAATCATTTCTGTTAAAATACTTGCCGATGCAACAGCAGATCCACATCCAAATGTTTGGAATTTAGCATCTGTAACTATCCCATCTTTAACTTTCATATATAATTTTAGTGAATCTCCGCAAGACAATGCTCCTGCTTCCCCTACTAAATCGGCATCATCAAGTTTACCGACATTTCTAGGGTTTCTGTAGTGATCCATAACTTTTTCTGAATAATCCCACATAATTTATACCTCAACTTAAAATGTCAACTATATTTTAACACTAACAAAAATAAACAGCGAAGTAAATTATCTAATTATCCACACAATTCAATATTAATATAATAAAAAGAAGTCAGATGCGTTGATCTGACTTCTTTTGTTTTTAAAAATTTAATTATCTAATTATTTTGGTTTTACAGTACTTTTCAAATGTAATTCTCTCATTTGTTGCAAAGATGCTTCACCTGGAGCATCACTCATTAAACATTTTGCTGCTGAATTTTTAGGAAATGCAATAACGTCCCTGATAGAATCAGTTCTGCATAATAATGCAATAAATCTATCAAGCCCAATTGCTAAACCTGCATGAGGTGGAGCTCCATATTGGAATGCATTAACCATAAAGCCGAATTTTTTTTGTGCTTCTTCATCAGATATTTCAAGAGCTTTAAATACTACTTTTTGGACTTCTGGAGTGTGGATTCTTACGCTTCCACCACCTAATTCAGTCCCGTTGTAAACAATATCATATGCAATTGATTTAACATTACCCAAATCGCCAGACTCTAATTTGCCCATATCTTCAAGGTTTGGAGATGTGAATGGGTGATGCATTGCTTTGTATCTGCCTTCTTCATCTGAATATTCAAACATAGGGAAATCAATTACCCATAATAGGGCATGGTCTTTTTCATCTATCATATTCAATTTTTTACCAAAATGTAATCTAAATCTTCCAAGTACATCAAACACAACTTTTGGTTTGTCAGCTACAAAGAATACGATATCTCCATTTTGAGCTCCCGCTCTAGTTTGGATTTCCTTGACTTGATCTTCTGTTAAGAACTTTAATACAGGAGATTTAACTTCTCCTGATTCCATATATGTAATCCATGCTAAACCTTTAGCACCAAATGAAATTGCTAGATTTCTTACATCATCCATATCTTTTCTTGAATAGTTTGCTATACAAGGGATTTTAATAGCTCTAACAGTTCCACCATCAGCAATAACATCTTTGAATGCTTGGAATGTTGATGCTTCCATAACATCTGAAACATTAAATAATTCTAATCCAAAACGTGTATCGGGTTTGTCTGATCCAAATCTATCCATAGCGTCTTGCCAAGTGATACGTTTAATTGGTGTTGTTATCTCAACGCCAGCAGACTTAAATCCTGATTTTAATAGGCCTTCAACTGTTGCAATAACGTCATCTTGATTAGCAAATGACATTTCTAAGTCTACTTGTGTAAATTCAGGCTGTCTGTCAGCTCTTAAATCTTCATCTCTGAAACATTTTGCTATTTGATAATATCTTTCAATACCCCCAACCATCAGTAATTGCTTGAATATCTGAGGAGATTGAGGTAGTGCGTAGAATTTACCTTCTTGAACACGTGATGGAACTAAATAATCTCTTGCTCCTTCAGGAGTTGTTTTATTAAGAATTGGTGTTTCTACTTCTAGAAAATCTTCATTATTTAAATATTCTCTCATAGCTGCAACAACTTTGTGACGAAGCTTTAAGTTGTTTAGCATGGGTTCTCTTCGAATATCTAAGTATCTGTATTTCAAACGGATGTCTTCTGAAACACTGTCGTCATCCAAAACAAATGGTAAGGTAATAGATTCTGAAAATATTTTTACACAAGTTGGGTATGTTTCAACTTCACCAGTAGGAAGTTTGTCGTTATATGTTTCTTCTGGTCTTTTTGTAACAATACCTTTAATATTAATAACGGATTCAGTTTTTAGTTTCGAAAACACACTGTGAGTCTCAGGATTGACTTGTGGGTCTGCAACTAATTGAAAGAATCCTGATCTGTCTCTTAATTCTAAGAAAATAATCCCGCCTAAATCTCTAATGCATGCTACCCAGCCTGATAGTGTAATTTCTTCATTAATATTTTTTGCGGTTAATTCGCCACAGTTATGTGATTTCATTGATGTTTTCAAAATACTGTCTCCCTATTGTAATATTTGCTGCTTAGAAATTGTAACAAAAACACAATCAATTGTGAAGCAGGTAGCAAAAAAAAATCTTTTTCGGGTTTAAAATAACTGTATATTTCAACTTTGTAACAAATTCTTCATAAAATGTCATATACCTATATAATCAATTGACAAGCATGGTCTGAGATTATATCATGGGTGCGTAGATTTCGATTAGTTAAGTGTTTAATGTTTATATATAAATTATGTGTGTAACTCTTTAATATTAAAAAGGAGAAGGAAATGGCAACAGCATCAGAAGTAAAGAAGACTAAAGCTGGCTTCAACGACGAATTCGAAAGCTATTTGAAGAAACAATGTATTAAGACAACGTTTAATGGTTCAGAATTAGAATCATTTTCTTGGTATAAAAAAGTATTAGGACTCGTTTAATTCCAGTTTTGTCTGACAATAGAGCATACGCTCTATTGTTAAATGCCAAGGAGTGTCTATCTTTTACCTAAAACTATTACAATAGCGGCAGTTCTTTGATTAACAACTTAGATTATTTATTGTTTGTATTGTGTTTATCTTATGTGTAATCTGAAATTTTCTCTTTAAATTTATATGCTATATCTCTTGGATTATCTGAATTTATAATTACTCTGGCTACAGAAATTCTGTTAAATCCCGAGTTGAGAACTTCTTCGCAGTTATTAAGATTGATGCCACCGATAGCAAATCCTAGTGTACTAATATTTTTACTAACCCATTTTGCATATTCAATTCCGGCAGATGCTCTGTCACGGTTTAATTCGTTCATAAATATAGGTCCTACAGTTATATAATCAGCACCATCTTCTTCGGCTTTTTTAGCTTGTTCTCGAGAGTGTGTTGATATACCTATTATTGCATTCGCGCCTAAAATCTTTCGTGCAGAATTGACATCTATATCATTTTGTCCGAGATGAACTCCGTCTGCTTCAATTATATATGCTATATCGACCCTATCATTGATAATAAATGTCGCTCCAAATTCGGCACACAATTCTTTTACTTTCTTTGCTAAGTTTAAAAATTTGTTGGGGTTCATTGATTTTTCTCTTAATTGTACAATGTCAACCCCGCCAGAAAGAGCTGCAGCCAGAACATCCAAAAACTCGGTTTCCGAATCGAACTTATCAGAACTTGCAACTAGGTATAGATTCTTTTTACCAATTTTTAGTTGGTTATATTTTTCTTTGAGTTTATCCCACATAATTTCTATATATTTCTTGTTTTGTTGGTACCACTTCATTTCCAATTAGAAATAAGGAAATTTAAAATAATACTCTATTGATTATATTACAAAGGACATTATTTTTTTAAAGAAAAAAAATTATCCTAAGAGTAAGGTGCCTATATGAATAGAGTTAATTATAAAAAACTCCAAATGACTGAACTTATAGAATATACCCAAAATCTTGATATGAAAGCTACAGCTGAGTTAATTAAAAGATCACAAAAGGGTATATATACTTTCTTTGCCCATTTATGCCCAATGCATGAATCGGTCTCTGATTTAACTCAAGAAACCCTTATTAAAATAGTTAAAAATATAAGGAAATTGAAAGATTCAGGGCATTTTAACAGTTGGAGTCACAAAATAGCAATAAACGTTTTTTATGATTCTATGCGCCGTAAAAATAGATCTTTAAGGACAATCGACTGCGATTGTGAAGATGCAAGATATGTTGTGGACAATAGGCTTCTGCCATGTGAGAACTGCCAATCCAAGGAACTAGAATCACAAATAAAATTGTGTATAGTTCATTTACCTGTAAACGCTCGTTTAGCAATAATTTTAAGAGAATTAAGAGGTTTTTCTTATGAAGAAATAGCTAAACTTACCAATACCAATTTGGGTACAGTTAAGTCAAGAATAGCAAGAGCAAGGGAAAAATTACAAGGTGAATTGTCTAGTTATTTGTAGGAGAAAATAAATGGAAATATCGTGTGAACAAGTTGAATCTTTAATGAATTTTTATTTGGATGGAGATCTAAGTGATACTCTTACCGCTTCTTTTGAACGACATTTGTCTCATTGCAAACCGTGCAGGGAAAAATATGAAGCTTTTAAAGGCATTATAACGGACTTAAGAGAATCGTATAACCGATTTGGAGAAATGAGCACCTATAAATCTTCTGGGATAAAGTCGTATGAAGAAAATTTAAACTCAACTATATCAGCATACGTTGATAATGAATTACAATCTTCTGAAAATATAAAAATAAAAAAACTTATTATAACGAAACCGGAGGTGCGTGGAAAAATAGAAAAAATATATAATCTTAAAAAACTTTTAAAAGGCTCCTTTGAAAGCAGCAATTTAAAACAGGATTATTCCAAAATAATATTACGAGAAATTACAAATCCAAAGTCTTTTCCGGTTAGTGGAAAGCTTGTGTTTACGGTGTTAAGCTTAATCTGCCTGTGTGTAATTTGGGTGGTAATGTTACTTTCAGCCTTGTATATCTAAGTTTTAATTCAAGGTTGTCATATAATTAATTGATTTTTTTTAATTAATATATTATGTCTTATTGCTAAAATTGTATTTTAAGACTACAATAATATAGTTATTAAGATGAGAGGTATTATAATGGCAACATTAGAACAAGATTTAGCATTAAACGAAGGTTTAATTACTCAAATTATCGGTCCTGTTGTCGATGTTGAGTTCCCTCATGGTAATTTACCTGAGATTTACAATGCATTGAAAATTACTTATGATAATGGTTCAACTATCGTTGTTGAAGTCCAACAAATGTTGGGTTCAAACAAAGTTAGAACTGTTTCTATGTCAACAACAGATGGTTTGAAAAGAGGTATGAAGGTAGTTAATACCGGTGAACCTATAAAAATTCCTGTTGGAAATCCAATTTTAGGAAGAATTTTAAATGTTATTGGTGAGCCTGTTGACAATGAAGGTCCTATTGTTACAGATACTTATCTTCCTATACACAGACAATCTCCAACATTAATAGAGCAAAATACTGATATAGAAATCCTTGAAACTGGGATTAAAGCGATTGATTTACTTCAACCTTATCAAAAAGGTGGTAAAATTGGTCTATTCGGTGGTGCTGGTGTTGGTAAAACTGTTTTAATCCAAGAATTGATTCACAATATCGCGATGGCGCACAATGGTGTGTCTGTATTCGGCGGTGTTGGTGAAAGAACTCGTGAAGGTAATGACCTTTGGAACGAATTTAAAGAAAGTGGAGTCCTTGACAAAGTAGGTCTTATTTATGGTCAAATGAATGAACCACCTGGAGCTAGAATGAGAGTTGGTCTATCAGCGCTTACTGCGGCTGAATATTTCAGAGATTATTCAAAGCAAGACGTGTTATTGTTTATTGATAATATATTCAGATTTACTCAGGCAGGTTCTGAAGTATCAGCTTTACTTGGACGTATGCCTTCTGCTGTAGGTTATCAACCTACTTTGGCTACTGAAATGGGTGAATTACAAGAACGTATTACATCAACTAAAGATGGTTCAATTACTTCTGTTCAAGCAATTTATGTACCAGCAGATGACTTGACTGACCCAGCTCCTGCTACTACATTCTCTCACTTGGATGCTAGTACAGTATTGTCAAGACAAATTGCATCTTTAGGTATTTATCCTGCGATTGATCCATTAGCATCTAATTCTAGAGTTTTGGATCCAAATATTATTGGAGAAGATCATTATTCCACAACTCAACGTGTTCTTGAAATTCTTCAAAAATATAAAGAACTTCAAGATATTATTGCTATTTTAGGTATGGATGAATTGGCTGAAGAAGATAAAGAAACTGTTAACAGAGCAAGAAAAATTCAAAGATTCTTGTCTCAACCTTTCTTTGTTGCTGAACAATTCTCTGGTATACCAGGTAAATATGTTAAATTAGATGATACTATTCGTGGGTTCCAAGAAATTATCGCTGGGAAACATGATGATTTGCCAGAACAAGCTTTTTATATGGTTGGTACTATTGAAGAAGCTGTTGAAAAGGCTAAAACTCTTGTTTAATTAAGATAGAGAAGGTTAAATCTATGCATTTAAAAATAATAACACATGATAAAGTAGTTTTTGATGGCGACGTAGATGAAATCTACACAAAAGGTGTAGATGGTGAATTTGGTATTTTAAAGAACCACATTCCTATTATCTCGGCGTTGGATATTGGTGCTACTAAGTTGGTGCAATCTGACAAATGTCGATATTTTGTAACGATTGGTGGCGTTTTTCAATTTAAAGATAATGAAGCCACTATTCTTACGGATGTAGCAGAAGCTGGTGAAGACATAGATGTAACAAGAGCGAAAGCTGCAAAAGAACGTGCCGAAGCTCGTCTTGCGGATAAAACTGCTAATGTAGATACAAAAAGAGCAGAATGTTCTCTTGCTAGAGCGTTAGAACGTTTGAAAGTAGCTCAGTTTTCTAAATAAAAACTACAAATTTTAATATTTTAAAAAACGGTATGATGTTTTCATTATACCGTTTTTTGTAGTTTATATCTTTCAAGATATTCTTTGTTAATTTTTGTAAATGTTTTATAAAAATACCTAAAGTTTATTTTATACATGCCGTAAATCAAATTATAGGAATAAATCAAAAGGATTGGGAAAATGACACCAGAGTACGTGTATCAAAAAAATTACGAATGCACAATTGACACATTAGCATTGAGAGAAAATCTTAAAAAAATTCTTGCTAATGCGGGTGTTAAGACTGCGTCTAAGCAAGAATCAACTGCAAACTTTCTTGTTGAACAGTCTACAAAATTGTTAAATGCTGAACTGTTAGATGAAATTGATCATTATTCTAGTCTAGATTCTGTTCAACAAGGTGCTCTTAGTAATAAATTGAAAAGCACATTAGACTTCTTAAATTCAGAAGCAGCTTTGAAATTGTTGAGATTGACAAATATGGGCAGAAAACTTGAAAATGGGCTTGTTGCTGAAGATAGTCTAGCTGAAATTTTAACATTTAAAGTAGATGAATCTAAAAAGAATATCTTTGCAGCGTAAATTTCTGATTAGTCTTTTTTAGGAGAGTCTTTTTCTATCATTGCAACTGCTATTGCTTTGTCTTTTTCATGGGATAGACTTATATAGATTTTATGAGCTATATCTAATCCGATAAATTTTACTTGTGGGCAAGAGTTTTCATCGTGGTATATTTCAACTTGTTTCATGAATATACCTGTTATTCCAATTCCACACAATGCTTTTATGACAGCTTCTTTTGCGCAAAAGCGTGCTGTAAGGTGGCTTGCATAATTTTTATTTGAAAAAGAGTAATCTACCTCTGCCTGAGTAAAAATCTTTGCTAAAAATTCTTTATCAGAATCTTTGTCTTTACCCTCAAATCTATGAATATCTTCTATATCAATCCCTATCATACTTATGATTATACAATAAATCTAAAATATATGTAGATTGAACTCAATACCAATGAGATAAAAGTTACTAGTATTCCATATTTCAAGTAAGTCATAAATGATATTTTATGCCCTCTTGCCGTTGCCGTTTCTGAAACAATAACGTTTGCTGCGGCACCTATAATAGTTAAGTTTCCACCAAGACAAGCTCCCAAAGACAAACACCACCATAATGGATGAGCATAAGCAGCCCCCATTTGAGCTTGGATAGTTGAAATCATTGGAGCCATTGTTGCTGTATATGGGATGTTATCTATTATCCCAGAAAGGATTCCAGATCCCCATAGAATAACCATTGCTGTTGCTGATTCTGAACCTTTTGTAACGGTTAAGAGCCATTTTGCCATTAAGGCAATTCCGCCGGAAGCTTCTAAACCTCCAATTATAATAAATAAACCTACAAAAAAGAATATCGTTGACCATTCAACATCGTGTAAAATATCAGTAGGC
>Ga0302271_10003528_pt1 | contig 13148 bp, 11 predicted proteins | sample III_Bog_N1_1_FD_198767 | JGI IMG/M metagenome (GOLD analysis project Ga0302271, IMG submission 198767) | Peat permafrost microbial communities from Stordalen Mire near Abisko, Sweden - III_Bog_N1_1 | ecosystem: Environmental > Terrestrial > Soil > Wetlands > Peat | place: Sweden: Abisko... | reverse complement strand
TGCTATCCGTGAAATGTACCGTCAAAAAGGTTCTGCCTTAATTTTAAATGACCGGGGTCTTGCCGGGTCGGGTATGATTTTGCGCCATTTGGTACTACCCGGAGTCGTTCTTCAAAGCATTGAAGTGTTACGACTGATTGCATCCGAATTATCGCCTAAGCTACATGTTTCACTGATGTCGCAGTATTATCCGACCGAATTGGTACGGAATAACAGTGAATTAAATCGCACAATTTCTCCGGAAGAATATAAGCAGGTTGTGGATGCATTTTACGAATTCGGCTTCTACCGCGGCTGGATACAGGATTTAGAAAGCCATGCAACCTATCGGCCCGACTTTTTGGAGGATCAACCTTTTTTATAAGTTGGAATAATACGGCGAGTATATCAAATCTGTACGAGTTGTCGATATCTTGTTTCAACATTTTTTTGCCATACCAAATCAAAGAAAGTCTATTCGATTGCAGTTGGAATTTTATTTTTCACAAATTCAATCAATTCAATAGGAACTCCATTGTGTTCAATCATTGCAACTCTAATTCCATCAGTTGTTTGATTGGGTGGAACAATAACTTTTAAATCACGATTAGCTAGTTCAAAATCCAAATCTTGTACTTCAAAGGCAATATGTGGAACAGTCTGAATCAATTTATCAAATGGACTATCTGGCTCATATCTCATCCATTCGATACCAAATGGGCTGGTACTAAATCCGGATATATAAAACTTAAAATGAGGAATATACTTCTCATTTGGCATTTTTACCTTTGTCGGTATCCCTAAATGATGATATTTCCAACCCCATTGCTCAGTCGATTCCGAAAGTTCATTTTCTTGTCTAATTTTCATGATCTGTTTCTCTTAATTACGATCTGTTGCGAATTCTTTATGCTAGCCACACCCTGTAATTTACGCCCAATATGAATCATAAGTACGATTTGCACCGCCAGTATTTCAGATTCTTTGAAGGCTCTACCCGCCAGCTAATCACTTGCAGGGCTGTTTACCCGATTATAGATGGACAAGTTTATTTTTCTCCAACGAATGTTTGTAAATCGCAATAGTTCAATATCCCAAATAGTCGCATACTCGTCTTAATGCCAATTCTGTATCTTATTTTATTGTCAGTTGTTTGTTCTAATTGAATATTAGAGACTTCAAATTTAAATCCCGATGACAAGCCATTCATTACTGAATTCTGACTAACAATCCGAATATTCTGGTCGCTTTTATCTTTGGGGACATAAATTTCAAAGTAATGACATATCGTGATTAAACTTCCAATTTTGTTTTCAATTTCCAGATGCCTGTTCGATTTTATTGCAGGACAATCATAGAGTACATATTCTTTTTTGTTGTTGTCAATGGTTAAGTTTGGTCCATCGCATTTGACAAAAGCCAAACCAATTAAGACAACCAAAAGAGCTGTCCATTTACCACTTTCGTTTTTAATCTTAGTATATAGAAATCCCAAAAAGACAAGGAATACGATTGCGATAAATATATTTATAAATGTAAAAACTGAATAGATCAAGGTTTGTCGTTTTTTGTGTGTAATTAATCCGATAAATCTGACATTCGATGGATGTCGCTTTTTAAATTATTACGTTCCTTTCAACAAAGCGCCTCTGTATGCTTTGGCAGCGAACCCGGCGGAAAACTTGCTATTACATTGTATGTTTATTTTTCATTTAGCAATAGTCTTAATCCCAATCCAATAAAAATGAGTCCACTTATTTTTTGCATGTATTTCCCAATCTTATCATTTCCCCTCAACATTCTGGTAATCCATGAAGACGAATAAGCAAGAAACAAGCACCACAACGATCCGGTAGTCATAAAAGTAAGGCCAAGTAATAGAAATGGTAATGGTCCTTTTGCATAGTATGGATCTATAAATTGTGGGATAAATGCAATAAAAAACAAGGCAACCTTCGGATTCAAAACATTTGTAATCACTCCTTGTCTGTAGATTTTTTTTAAATCTAATTTTTCGAGTTTTTGTTTATCATTGTCGAATTGATTGTTTTTTGCCAGGATCATTTTAACTCCTAAATAAACTAAATATCCTACTCCTAAGTACTTAACAATCAAAAATGCAGTTGCTGATTTAGCAAGTATTAACGACAAGCCCAGCGACCCCAATGTCGTGTGAATCAGGGCGCCTGTCCCAATACCAAAAACAGAATAATATCCTGCTCTTTTCCCTTGTGAAACACTTCTGGTCAAAATATACATGGTATCCACTCCGGGAGTCAGGTTTAAAATTATACCTGCAATTACAAATCCCGAATAATTCACAATCCCAAGCATTAATTTTATTTTTTTTTAGTTTGACTTATCAATATTCGATTAATGCCGATCTTCTTTTTTAAATAGATCATTTATAAGATCTTGCCTGTTTCTATTTAAAAACATGTCAAACACGTTGTTTTGAGGATTTTCTTCTTTCAATTTCTTCAATTCGTCCTTTCCCTCTTTTCCCTTTCCAAGCAAAATTAGCGAAATGGCCCTGTTCATCCTGTTCGAAATAATGTGTCCTTTTTCCGCTGGATTCAATATCTTTTTGTCACCTATTTCAATGCTCTTTTTATAGTATTTTTTAGCTGTGAGTGTATCTCCTAACCCATCGTGTAACATACCTGCGAAACTCCAGTTTTCGGCTGAATCAGGTTCTTTTTTAATAACTATTTCGATCTCAGCCAGTGCTTTATCAAATTCCTTTTTGCAAATATATATCCCGACTTTATTTGCATGAGGCATATTATAATTTTTGTCGATTGCAATTGCTTTGTCTAATAGAATTAAAGCGCTGTCGTAATTGAGCTTTTGTACCAGAACAATAGCTCTGTTGTTTAGTGCAACAGCTTTTGGGTTTAAAGCTTCCTTTTTAGCCTTACCCGAACAAGAAGATAAAAGAATTAAAATCAAATTTAAAATGATCAGTTGTTTCATGAATGTGGATTTTAAAAGTTAATATTAATTGGTTATGTTTTTGCTAGTGTTGTGTTAACGAGCTTTTGACGGATCGTCATGCCGAACTTGTTTCGGCATCTCAAATAAGATGAGACCCCGAAATAAATTCGGGGTGACTGGAACTTGACAAAGCCAAGCTAACGCAACACTAGTTTATTTTTGAGAGCCGGTTTCAATTTTTATTCAGCACGAGTTACTTTGTTGTTATTTTATAGATCTCATAAGGTCTGACAGAAATAAACGAACCCTTATCACTAAAGAAATCAAATTTCACGAAATTGTTGTTGTCGTTTTGAAGAAAAGTAATTTCCCTGGTCGTAATATCCAAAAGATAATAACCTTCGAATCGGATCGTTGAGTCATAATCATAGCTCTGGTAAAAAATAAGTTTGTTGTCTTTTAAATCAATAATGCTCGGAAAACTAAACGACCTTCCTTTCTCGAATGGTTGTTCATATACAATTTTGTTATCCTTATAAATGATCATTCGTGAGTAATAGGGCAACGATTGCGATTCCTGAAAATATTCAACCGTAATATAGTATTGTGAGTTATCATCAAAGTATGCAATTGATGAGTTGGAATTTAAAAATGGCAATCTATCTTCAAAGTTGAAATTGGAAAAATTAAGCATCTTACCTTCCAGATAAATCTGGTTAAAACTGTATTCACTTAAATATCGGATGTCTGCCGTATATTTTTTCTTTGAATTATCAGAAAGGTTTATCAACGATATCGAATTCGTTGAAACTGGATTCGACACCATGATTGAATTATTGACAACTCTCGAAAACCGTCCATAATCCGCCGATCCCCAATCAAGAAAAGAAGTCTCGTGCGTATTAACATCGTAACTAAGTAATGCACATGAATCTTCTTTTAAATAGCGATTGTTATATTTTCTTGTACTTGTAATTAGCTGATTATCGCCCTTCGAACGGATTAAAAGCGAAAAGAAATTTTCATCCAAAACCTCAAGCTTTTTATCGGTTAGCGAAAGTCGTTTCAAAACAGGTTTGTTATTGATGTAATCGATGTAAAACAGTACATTCCTGGATGGAGATATATCAAAGTCAAGTCTTTGATTGATTGTGGCTAATTTCTCGTAATTGAATTTGTTGAAATACTGGTGGGTATATTCGCGAATGGTAAAATCCTCCTGAAAAACAGTATCAGTATTTTCTTTTGTTGCCCGAATTAAAATTTGATAGACACTATTTGGTAAGAAGTTGTATTTAACGATCGTGCTCGAAATATTGCCGCTGTTATTTTCGGTAACAAGCGAATAGTTGGCCACCTCTTTGTTGTCTTTTTTCAGGAAGAGAGTATATATTTTGCTATTCGGGTTTAATACCGAAAAAGTAAATTGATCGGTAGCTGTCGGAGCCAATTTAAATTTTAAATCGCCGATGGTTGTTTTTAGGGTATCTTTTATTGCAAGGCTTTTATCTGTTTGAATTACTTCTGTTTTACAAGAATAAATAAGAATAGATAAGATTGATAGAATACCAATTAGTTTTTTCATTTTCCGATTATTTCGTAATAATAGATTTTCTGTTTTATTGTCGGTTGCCTGTAATGTCCCGGTTATACTTGGTTCCGTTTTTAACCTCTAATCTTTTGTAAAGAACCGTATTTTTTCATTTCAATAGCTATTGCAATCTAAATTTCTCTCACATTTCAACACCAAAACCCAATTTTAGCTGGGATCATAAATCCAAACCGAAAGAGCAATGTCTTAACTCCCGATACATCGGGAATTAAGACACTTTGCATTTCCAATTCTTCATCAGTCCCTGGAATCCTTTTGAAATATCCAAAGGAACAATTTTTCCTGCTATTGACATTTCAACAACTGTAGTTAAGTACTGAGAATAAATTACTGTCATATAATTTGGTTTTAAATTCTGACTCACCCCCATCACACCTTCGGTGTTCTGCCCCCTCTCTTTTAAAAGAGAGGGGGAAAGACCGATTTATCGGTCTTCGGGGTGAGTAATATTTAATACGACAATATATTGTTCCTATTAGTTAATCAGAAATGGTCAGATATAAACTACAATACCAATTGTTGAATTAATTCCCTTTTTAACTACATTCCATTCATCGGAAGGCCCACTTTGCATCGATTCTTTATAAAGTGTCTTTGTTGATTCGTATCCAACGCCAAAATCAAACGAAATATGCTCATTGAAAAATATCGCAAGACCTCCTTTTAGTTCATAGAAAAACAATTTGGTTTTTTGTGTACTCTCTGGAAATTGATAATCCTTTGACCCAGTCTTTTGCCAACCCGGACCAACTCCTGCATGTAAATAGGGTTTGATTTTTTTACTACCAAAATAATATCGGAGAAAAGGAATAAAAGAATAGGATCTTGTAAAATTATAAGGCGAATAGCCTTGAGATTCTTGCCCAAATTCTTTGTCATAGTTATAACGAAATTCTAACCCGATTGCTGAATTATGGAAAATAAAATATCCAATTTGTGGAGTTATCCCAAGCGATCTGGACTTACCTCCTACATAACTATTATTGCTGAAATTGAACGTAGTAGTGTTTGAAGAATAATTCAAACCATATTGTCCGCCCAAAAGAAATTGTTTCTGTTCAGTTTGGGCTTGCAGCGTTGATGTTATACCCAATAGAATAATCAATAACTTAACAAAGAATGTAATATTTTTCATATTTATAACTTTAATGGATTGTTTCATAAATAGCGTCAATATTATGAAATTTTATGTTGTGTTTGTGTTTCCAAATTATACCAAGTGCAAATCTATATCAGTCCAAAACCATTCTGATATAATGCCGATGAATAGACCTGCCCGACGGCAGCTACCGTGTACCCACAAATCTATTACTTTTATTGCATGACACATGAAGCAAATCCAAAGTATTTTATTCCCGATTATAACGGGAAACTTCCTGATCGGCGTTTAGATGTCAGGGCAGATAAATTAGCCAGGCAGCTATCTCAAAATCCTTGTTCTTCAGTTCGGAAATTATCAGGTACACCGGCAGAGCATAAAGCCAATCTAAGGTTTCTAAATAATGAAAAAGTGGAAGAAGAAATTTTAGTCAAAGAGTTATCCGCCAGGGTTGAACAAATTGTAACAGACAGACATGTATTGGTTGTTACAGATACCTGTGAAGTTAATATGAGCGACCACAAGGGTAGGTTAAAACCCAACAGTGGTTTAGGAAGATCTGATAAATCGGATACGGCCCACTGCTTTAAAATACATCCAGGAATGGTAATGGATTCGGAGAACTTAACCCCACTTGGATTTTCCTGGGTCAAAGTATTTCATCGGGATGAAGACATGCCAGACCGAAAAAAGCGGAATTACAAAAAGCAAGCAATAGAAGAAAAAGAATCATTTAAATGGATAGAAGTAGCGCAAAAGAGTAAAGATGTATTAGCAAAAGCAGCAACAGTAACTATCATAGAAGACCGTGAAGGTGACATTTATGAACAGTTTGCACTTGTTCCAGATGAGAAAACCCATCTGATTATACGGTCAAGAACCACCCGAACATTAGCAAACGGGAACAGCTTGTATGCTGAAGTTGAGCATACCCCTGTGGTAGGAGAATATGAGATAGAAGTACCAACAGATAAACGAAAAGGTCAATATAAGAGGAAGGCTACCATAGAATTGTATTTTACAACTTGTGAAATTAAATGCCCTACTAATCTTCGTAAGAAGGATTACCCCACATCCATTACTGTAACCTGTATCTGGGCAAAAGAAAAAGGCAATGTATCCAACCCGATAAGTTGGAGGCTACTTACAACCCATACTGTCAAGAATTTTGAAGATGCCTTACAAATTGTCTTTTGGTATACCGTTAGATGGTATATTGAACAGGTTTTCAGATTATTGAAAAAACAGGGTTTTGGAATTGAACAATCAGAATTAGCTAGCGGATGGGCATTAAGAAAATTAGTAGTCATGCAATTATCTGCACTATTGAAAATACTACAGATGAACATAGCCTATTTACAGCCCGAAGGCGGTCAGCCAATAGAAGAGGTATTTGATGATGAACAAATTGAAGTGCTCAATAAATTGAATAAAAAGTTGCAGGGGAGTACACAAAAACTTCAGAACAACAACAATCCTAAAAGGACTAGCTGGGCCACATGGATAGTAGCACGATTAGGCGGATGGAAAGGATATGACTCTCAAGGTCCACCAGGAGTAATTGTTCTAAAGCGAGGATTAGAACGTTTGGAATTTATTATAGAAGGCATAAGACTTGAAAAAGATGTGGGTACACGGTAGCCGACGGCAGGCGGGAATGTTAAGCCTATTGAGTGAACGATAATCGGACTGTTATATTTCTTCTGTCGGTATCATTATTTATTTGTTTCTTGTGATTAAATCATTTTATACCAATTGTAATTCTATATCAGTCCAAAAACATTCTGGTATAATGCCGATGAATAGAAATGTTAAGACCAATCGAGTATGCGATGATTGGTCTGTTATATTTCTTCAATCGGTATTATACTTTCTATCGGTGTCCGCTGATAAATCACCTTTTGAAAACCATTACCCAATGTGCTATAAACAATCATTGCACAACTGGCAGAGCTACTTCCACACAACTTCAAAACCAAAACTGTAACAGTTCCGTCTCCTAAGCCTATCAAAGTTCTCCGAACATTTTAGAGAAACTATGAAACTGGGATGCTATTTTCTATGAATATAACACAGACGTTACCGAATGCTTACTTCTGAAGGTTGGAACAATTTTAATAACAAGGCTATCCACAGGTTTTAACGCATCATTCTACCAGAATGATTTTGGACTGATATAGAAAAGCAACTGGTAGATGATTTATGCGACTTTGGCTGGTTGGGTTTCTTCTGATTCAGCTAAATCTTCTTCCCCAGCTCTGTCAGGGCTGAGGAAAATTACAATCCCTCTTTTTACAGAACCATCCGTTTTTCAGAATTCCTTTTTCATTTTAATCCGACATTCTCAAGCTTGCATCAAGATTCCGAAACAGTGTTTGGCTTACATCGAATGTTCGAAACGATATGCAGTTGCCGACGGTGAAGGGCTTTCCTGTCAATCCCGGTTAACCGGGACCGGGCGGAAAGATACCCACCGAAAACCACTGCTGCCGCACTTGACGGGTAGCTGAAGTTGTACGCTGGCCTTTATTATTTCTCTGTCTATATATCTCATTATGAATATACTGTCGATCAGTCTGTGCGTTGGAGAGGGAAGGGCTTGAAGGCTCTTTTGGCATTTTTGGATTAAGGGCAAGCCTTGTGGGAATGCCAAATGTGCCTGAGAGCGAAGGGATGGAGTGTGTTAGGTTCGTACTCATGCTACAATTTTAAGTAAATCATTACGGATGTTTTGCCAAGCTTGATTTAGGTTTATCGACATAATCCTAATTCTATGGTTCTCATATTTAAATGAATGGACAAAATCATTTTGGATTGAAGGATAAAGCAAAATCCCTTTACAATTAAGGGTTAGGTCAATATTTGTTTCTTGATTTTTCAAGTATGAAAAGAGTTGATATAAATTATTGGAGTTTATTTTTTGTTTATCATATCTGGTTTGAAATGCTTCTTTATAATATTTTGTGTCGATTATTATTTTTTGATTCTTGTCTTGCAAGGTAATATCTGTTAGCATTGTAGGGAGCATTTCTAAATCCTCTGCATTATCAGATTCAAACTGCCATTTAATTGAATCACTTGAAACAGAAAAGTCTGTTTCAACTTTATAAAAGTTTCTCACAAAAGCTTCAAACAGCCTTGCCATAGCTTTTTCTTCACGTGTAAAATCCATGAATTTATAATTTCCTTTTGACTCGTCAATAAATAAATTCTCATTTACAATTTGGCACACTTTTAAAATGAAATCATAGTGATAATTATTGCGATGTAGCCTAATTTGACTAAACATTGCCTTCCGAATAACTATTTCCGAAATAGACTTTATGTAATTCATCTTTTATTGATGAATCCAGATTCTTTGTTCTTAGAAGTTTACCAATTGTCGTTTTTAAAATTTGATTGTGCAAAATATTATAATCAAACTCATCGTAAATACAGACTGTTTTGCTTAAAGGAAGAACATTTTGTTTTATTGTTGCTGAAAAATTGAATTTCCCTTTAATCCCCATTATCACATCTTCATGCTCAACGTAATACCTATCCAAACCTTGTTTTAAAAGGCGAGAACAACTATTTGAAAGGACTTTTGCAAATAAGTCGATTAATTCGGTTGAATCAATTTCATTTACATTAACTATGTCTCTTTCTTCGAGCTTATTCCACGCATAGCAAAGCAAATAATAGATATTTTGAATTGGGATTTGCATAACTATAACAAAAGCAGGTTAATTTCATTATCAACTTTTTCACTATCATCAAACCAGTATTCTTCTAATAATGGTCTTATTTCAAATTTTATAATATTTTCAAACCACTTTCTTTCATTCTCTGAATTTACATTGCAAAAAAAGCTGTGTCCAATCAAAAAGCCTGAACCTAAATTCTTGTCGGATTTAATTTTTTCGTTTAGCAAATTAAGCTTTGATGATATTTCCTGAATAAAATCTTTTGAAAACCCTTTAGAGCTAAGGAAGTCTTTAAATCGGTTGTTAAATTTTGGGAGCAATGTAATAAATCTAAAACGCCTACGTAAAGCATAGTCTACAATGGCTAAAGAACGGTCAGCAGTATTCATTGTCCCAATTAGATACAAATTTTCAGGAACGGAAAAAAGAACATCATCTTTTTCTGAATAGGTTAGTGGAACGCAGTATTTTCCTCTTTTATCAGATTCAATAAGCATCATTAATTCACCAAATATTTTACTGAGATTACCTCTGTTTATTTCATCGATTATAAAGAAAAACTTTTGGGCTGGCTCTAATGCTGCCTTTTTGCAAAAGTCATAGAAAATGCCGTTTTTAACTTTAAAGCTTTTTTCCGAAGGTCGAATACCTTGAATAAAATCCTCATAAGCATAGGATTGATGAAATTGAATCATCCTGATTTTTGTATCATCAGTATTTTTCATCATTTCATAGGCTATTTTTTTAGCTACAAATGTTTTCCCAACTCCGGGAGGGCCTTGTAAAACAATGTTTTTCTTAACTTCAAGTGAATGAATAATTTCACTAATTTCTTGTTCTTCCAAAAAGGGTTTTTCTGGGTCGTTAGAAAATGAATATTGCTTTATTTCAACGTTTTCAATTTCCTTTTCTTTAGTGATGTTCTTTTCATCAATCAAATCCCTGATGATATCGAATTCTACGGGGGTTAAACGAAACAAACTTCCCTGATTATTTATAAAAACTTCACAAGTTTCAAGTCCTTTTGTTTCCTTTAATTCATCCCATGAAATTGGGTCTTTGACAATTTCTTTAATTTCAAAGTTTATGATTTCTCCTTCGTTATCATCAATGTGCAAACCTTCAGTAATTTCAAATATTGCTTTAATTTGTTTTATTGGTGTACTTTCATATCCAATTACCAAATCCCCAGGTTTAGCTTCTTCAAAATATTTATAAATCCTGCGTTTATTCCCTTTGTCGTTATGCGATGTATAAGATTGAATATCTCCAAGTTCGTAACTGTCAATACGCCAAATTTTAGGATTAGCGTTTAACCACCAAAAGTTTTGTGATTCAGAATCTTTTGGTAATGCTTTAGGCGGTGGCAATATTTTCTTTCCTGATTCTAAGTCATTAAAAATCTTCTCAAATGCAGGATTGCTTTGAATGTATTTCTCTTTTATACTGCTCCATTTTAAAGTAGGTGTAAATGTATCAGGTCTGAAAATAGTCTTTTCAAAATCAACTAACTGATTTATTAGCCATTTTACCTTTCTAATATGTTTGTTTTCTTTCCTTTCAGGTTTAAATTCATATTCACCAGTAATGACACCTATCCCAAGTGCTTTACTTTTACCTTTATTGGCAATAACAACGTCTCCAATACTTGCATCCCGAAAGTTTTCAATATTCCAAATTTGATTTGAATTATCAGAATCTTCAACACCTAAATCTTCTGCAAGTGTTTCTGTTGTATAAGTTTTCAGGTCAGTCAAATCATCCCATCCAATAGCAATAATGCTCTCTTTGTAAAACTCATCCCAATAAATACCATTTTCGCCTGGTGCGAATTTCCAATAGTTTATAAGCGCAATGTTTTTTCTTTCAACTGTTTCTTTTGAAGCTTTAAGTTTTAAAATCACTTCCTCAATTGTGTTGAAATCCTCAAGATTATTTGATGCCTTGTCATTAATATCCCAGCCAGCCAAAATACCTGCTTCAATCTTCTCTGCCCCAATTTTTACAAATAATTGATAGGCTTTTCTATGTGAGATTTTGTTTTCAGGAAATCCTGCAATCCAACAATATGAAGTACCATAATTTTGAGGTCCATTAAAATCAACGATATGGCTCTTATAATTTTTAAGTTTTAATGCTTTTTCAAGACCATCGACAACTTTATCTAACGCTGTATTTGTCTCATTATTAATTGTATTTGTGTAAATAAATGGAAAGAAAATACAATAATTTCTTTGCCAGTTTACAAAAGGGGATTTCTTTTTTTTAGGATAGTTCTTTAAGGCATTTACTAATTTGTCTCCGTACTTTGAAAAATATTCTTCGTCTTTCTCAATTATTTTAGTCTTAATACTCTCAACAGTTTCAGAACTAATTTGAGTTCCTTCTTTTAATAAATGAAGTATGTCAAACCGCAATAAGTTAACAGGCTGAAATCGAGTTGCAGAAAAATCTGAACGTACAAAACTGAAATCATTTATCAATCCTTCTATTTCAGTTTTTGATTTAGCATTCAAAGAATCAAAGAGATATTGTTCACTCTGTTCTAATTTTTTAAGTTCTTTTGCATGTCTTTGAATTATGTCAATTTCTTTCTGCATAACTATATTTTTAAAAGTCTCTCAATTTACCACTTTCTTATCAACGAAGCGGGTGCGTTGGCAAAAAAAGCATGTGTTTGGCAGCGAAGGGACGGTTGCAGGGATGGGCTACCAAACTCTTGCTTTTGTGGGTTGGCTTTTTCCTCTTTTTCATTTTTCCAGTCTGCAATCATGTTACTGCTGTGTCGTTTTTTTGGCTTGCGTACAACTAGGAAATATCACCATATTTATAGTACTTTTCTTTTATTTTTCTAATTCAGTTTATTGCTTATGGTTCTAATTTTCCGGGATAGGCCGGTTGCGTAGGGTTGTTTATCTTTCCATCAGGAGTTGCAGTCACCGTTTCAGGTACTCCTTTTCATCATCTTCCTTAACAAAACTTTAGCGCATCTAAAATTAGGCTTAAAAAACTAATTATTGTAACACAGAACATGCCTTTTTTATGTTCTTCAACAACCGTATCATTGAGGATGAATGTTTTCAGATGCAATGTTGGGTTCTATGACGATTTGTATGGGTAAAATAATGTAATTATTTTTTAGGTGCAGGGCTCATTACTTTAGCGGCATTCTGCACTTCCGAAGATGGACTCCTAATTACTTTAGTAGCGATCCGCACTTCCGAAGATGGGTTCCTAACTTTTTTAGCAGCGTTCCACATTTCCGAAGATGGGCCCCTAACTTCTTTAGCAGCGTTCCACATTTCCGAAGATGGGCCCCTAACTTCTTTAGCAGCGTTCCAAACTTCTGAAGATGGACTCCTAATTACTTTAGCAGCGTTCCAAACTTCTGAAGATGGACTCCTAATTACTTTAGCAACGATTTGCACTTCCGAAGATGGACTCATCACTTCTTTAGCGGCGTTCCACACTTCCGAAGATGCAAAAACCATTTTATTTAGCGTGTATAAAAAACATCAATTCTTATTTTATTCAACAACATCAGCCAACCCAATCCATAAAAAAGCTGATTCAGGTTTTACGGAGTTGATTAATTCGTTGTATGCTTACCAACACAATTTGTTATATAGCCATTAAAAAGAATAGGGCCGGGAAAACCTCCCCGACCCTACCTTTTACAAAACCCACTTCTAATTCATCCCCTATTCATTCTCCACATAAATATTCATCTCTCTCCCTCTCGTCATGGATTTGGCTTTTATTTTACTCTTTTCTTCTTTTGCGATCGTGTTATTTCAATCCCCGGCGTTTCAGCAAGGGTTCAATTGATGGTTCC
>Ga0302271_10003527_pt1 | contig 13148 bp, 10 predicted proteins | sample III_Bog_N1_1_FD_198767 | JGI IMG/M metagenome (GOLD analysis project Ga0302271, IMG submission 198767) | Peat permafrost microbial communities from Stordalen Mire near Abisko, Sweden - III_Bog_N1_1 | ecosystem: Environmental > Terrestrial > Soil > Wetlands > Peat | place: Sweden: Abisko... | reverse complement strand
TTCACTCTGGGACGATATCTTCCTCGTTTTCTTCTTGTTCCTCCTCCTTAATCATCTACCCTAATTACATAGAGATTTCAAAGAAAATCTATATTATCATCCCCAAGATATTCATATGTTATTCTTACAATCTAAATTCATATCTTTCCCTATCATTTGAATTTATTGTGATTCGTCTGCTTCATCGAAAATTAGCTCATATTTGTTCGCTTCTAGCATCCCATCCATATTAAATCCTTTATGAGATGCTAGCTATGCTGGAGGTGGGAACCAAGGATCCACTGCGATCCTAATAAACCAATATATTCATATTCATCAAACAACTCAAGAATATTATCCATTCTTTTCTTTTACTTGAATGAATTCTCGATCATTTGTGGGATGATCTTTGCAAGCAGTGGACAGCAGATGTCAATAGCAGGATTTGTGTTGACTTCAATCAGAAACACCTTCAGATTCTCGTCGATCATGAAATCCAACCCAAACACCTCAAAGCTACTTTCCTTCTTCTCTGGATCTATCTTCCCATACACTGCCTTCATACTGCCCAGTGATAGCTCCTAAGGAAAGAAATCAAAATTGAATTTTAAGCCTGCTTTACTTCTCAAGTCAGCAGGATTTGAAGTTACTTTCATCTGTGGAAGGATTGATGTGTAGAACCCTTTGTCAGGATACAAAGCAGCAATGTACTTATCCATCTCTTCATAGCTGACTTTGTTTCCTTTTTCATATTTCCCATATTGATCGTCTTTCTTCTAGACTGCATCGTTAGTCAAATGAATCATCTTCCCTAGAAACAAGAACAAATCGATATTAGTATCAAGGTATTTTCGCTGTAAAATCGATTTAATCTTTACCTAGATTTTTGATGGTGAATTCCTTGGAAGCTGTGCGAATGTACCCATCTTAATACCAGTATCCTTTGAGATACCCGTTCGATGTTGTTAGCAAGTAGTACGTGCGGATATCAAACTTCCTTTTGTAGTACAGCAGTGGATTATGAATGTATTTCTGCAGAATATATGTCATTTGTATCCCCGTCGATTTGTGAACATCTGGGGAAGATATGATCTGCTCGATTTCATGCAGTTCATTCAGCACTTTAATGCCACTACCTCTGTTCGTGTTTTCCCCTGGTTTAAGTATCCAAACATTGCATTCTTTTGCCTCTTGGAGATCCTTGTATTTATCAAGGAATTTGATGTATTCTTTGTCTGTGTTCCCGTGCTAGATGTGAAAAGTCAAGGGAATGAATTGAAATGGATCTTTTCGCTGTTGTTGGTAGTACTCGCGCATATTGTAAAACAAGGCTTTCTTGTTAGACAAGTGAAAATTGTCTTGAAGATGGTTGTGTAGTCGGTTATTCTAAGGATCGCTGACTCTACGAAGAAGCTCACATGGAAACTATGAAGACTGCTAGATCTTGCTAGCATTGTTATTCCATTGGATTGCTTGCACATCGATATCCTTATCCCCTCTGGAGACTAAGACACTGTGCAATACATTGAAATCCTATTGCGAGCACAGCTTTCTAAGTTGTACAGAATTCTTTTGAAGAATCAAGGAACTGCTGTTCTATTATTGCAATAATTAACCTTGCTAGCTTGGTTATTTCTAGGATAACGACGCACAACTTTCATCGCTTGTGCTTTCTCCAGACTAGCCGCTTAGTATGGAGTTCAAAGAAGAACAAGATAATACGTTACTTTGCTGTTACTGCATTGAATAGAAAGTACTATTGCTATTATTTGAGAACGGTCTTGGAGAATGCTGAGCTTAAGAAGATGAAGTATTACTAGTTTATGCCTGCATCGTCATCATCCTCTGTGACTTAAACAGACTCTTGATTGATTTGAGCACATCATTTTTTCTTTATTAAGTCCAAACAAAATTAATCGCTTGATCATCCTTGTTATCAGTGATGCTCCACCACCAGCGTTACTTGATGACCATTCGTATCAGCATATTATTATTACCCTTACCAATATATGCTCTATACAAAGGATGGTTAGTCACTGGCTTGTCTTCAGGAAGGTTAACATAGATTCTATTTGAGAAATTAATCGATTGAAGGAAATCCCGATAAGCTGCAAATCTGCAATATGCTTATTTGTCTTTCTACAGTTTATTCACAGATTAACTGGAGAACAAGAGAGCATATGAACCACCCAATGCTACAATCTCAGCAGGGTGCTTCTTGTGATGTTTCTTCACTGCATGTGATTATTGTCTCTCTGCTTTTTTAGTCGCCTGGATTTATGGTTATGTAGGTTTTTGTTGTTAAGCTCTGTGTGTGTTCTGCTAAGTGCCTTCGTCTATTATTTCACTGAAACTGTTTCTATCACTGATATTATTAATATTCCCATAGACAGGGGGATGCTGTGTTTCTAAGATAGAATCCTTGCTAAGATTCTGTTAGTCTTCTTTTTCCCATGAAGAAGAAGATGATTATTGAAAAGATTTCTGTTTATTCATTTATAATCTCTGTTTCCGTTGAGTTATCTCCTTAGCCTTAGGTGTGATATGGAATGTTTCAATGAAGAACTTCTAAGAAGAAGAGGAACAAAAAGAAGATAAAGAATTTGATTAGCTTATCTATTGTTAAATTGGATATTGATATGATTGTTAGAATTATGAAAACTACTGAATTTAGAAATTATTATAATTCTTGTTGTGGTTGCAGATAGCAATTGCTGCTAGGGAATGAGCATGCTTTGAGTAGGGACTATCAGGGTTATTAAGATTGGTGAGCTGCTATGAAGGCAAGTTTGATTAGAGGGCAGGACCTATTTGACTGTAGAGTCTTTGCAGATATAACTTATTACTTTTGAGTTTGATTTTGGAGTAAGCGCAAATGTCGGATGTGCTGTTTGGATTAGAATGATTTGCTCTACTGTGATTGCAGTTCCCTCGAGCTCGAATGATTGTAACTCTTTCCGATTCAGGATGGTTATCTGCGGAAGTTAAATGGGTGTCTTCTGTAGAACTAGGTGATCTACTCGCTGATAGTTTAGACTACTACTATTCCAGAAGTGTTGATGGTAAAATTGAAGGAACAACTGGATTGACTGGTTGCTATTAAGACTGGTGGTTGTGGATTGAGGTAATATGTTTTTTAGGAGGAGTCAGTGAATCTAATGCTGCTAGATAGTTATGCTTTTATCTGACTATTTCATGATTATTTGTGATTTCTGATTCCTTCGCATTTTCCTTTGAAAGTGACTCATTTATCTCTGTTACAGCTCTCTGTTGATTATGCTAAGCTGCTAATGGAATCTTCGTGTCACTTGACATTCTCACTTAAAGCTAATCAAAATAAGCAAAAACAGAACTGCATAAAAGAAAGGCAGGAACATAAGCACACGGCAGCATAATATTCAAGTGAATCATGTTTAAGCAGTTACTCTTCTGTGATCCAGCTTGAAGTTAAGTTTCTCCTGATTCGTTCTGATTTCTTCATCTGCAACAAGTAAAAATAAGTTATTTCCTCTCTCTACGTCTATTACTTCCTTTACTACCTCTGAATTTGCATTCTGCCAAATCTGAGTTCAACTCTGCTTTCCGAACAATCAGCAGATTAAAACATTTTATTCCTTCATCAAATTGCCATTTACCTTTCATAATGTTGATTTGATCTGACATTGACCTGTGGATCCAGAGATTAGGATCTCTAAGCAGCTAATAGTTCCTCTGACTCTACTCATTTTTGTCTCCTAATGAAAAATAGATCTATCTCCTTCAACTCAAATAAGATTCAATTTCAATTTATACTCGCTGAAGCAGCTGGCAGAATCCTCATAGTCCTTGCTATTTGCTTGGAACCACCAGGTGGAGGAGGAAAATTCAATGGAGTAGCATAAGGTTCTGATCCTTTTGAGATAGCAATGAGTGTGCGCTTTTTCAAGACAAAAGCACTGTTGTCAGTTTAGTGAGTTTCCCACTAAGCCATAGAACTAGAATTGCTAAATTTGCGAGCTCCATGAGGCTGATGAAGTTAGATGGGTTATTCATCTTTCATGACTATCAAAAGAGAGAGAGAGAGTTCTAAATTTGATATTAATTGAAGTAATATTATTAGTTGACAGTTTTAGTTTGATAGGTTAGTAGAAGTAGACTCAAAGTTATTATTATGATTCAGTTTTGCATTTTGCTTTTTGAATTGTAAATTGCTGGAATTATCATCATAGAAACTCAAATAAACATTGAAATATGCATGCTAAATATACTACTATTCTTATGTGTTTTTATTCCTAAAATGCAACTCTTTTGAATGAGATGCTTGTGTTTGAAGGGAGACTAGACTGATTGATAGTAGAAATGCCTCAATAAATTAAATAAAATGGTAAAATAGATAATACAATTAATACTGTTAATAAATTAGATAAATCATTTATTAATCTCAAAATCAATTTTGAGAGCAGATTCTGAGGAAACCGCTAAGAGTTGATCAGAACAAGCATTCAGAATCAATCTGGAGAATTTTGATTACCCCTGAAAAGGGAAGGAATAGAAATTTACACTTTGAAGATCTAGAAACATGAATCTAAGGGAGTGCTCAGATAAGAGAGATTTTGGCATATAAATTGCACACTCTAGTCTCTGTGTCTCTGCTCTTTGAAATAATAAAATAAGAAAAATAATCCCTAACGAAGGAAAAAAAAAACAAGAATTTTAAATTAAAGCGACTAGCGGATAGCATTATAGACACATGGCTTAAACTGCTAAATTCGACGAGAACCTGTACTCTCGTATGATGGGAGCTTACGGAGCTGAAACCGTCGGCAAGCTTGTGTAGCTTAAGATATTCCTCTCAGGTCTTCGAGGAGTAAGATATTCATATTATTATCATATTTGTCGATTTGCTAATGGAATGATTGGTATTCTCGCAGGTTGGTATTGAGACTGCTAAGAATCTTATTCTCAGTGGTCCTGCAATCGTGCAAATTCACGATGATGGCATCGTGGAGGCTGCTAATTTAGGATGCAATTTCTTCACCAAAGAGTCTGACATCGGAGTGAAGACTCGCGCAGAAGCATCAATCACTCAATTAAAAGAACTTAACCCTTATTGCAAGGTGGAAGTGCACAAAGGAGCCATCACTGCTTAGGTTCTAGCGAACTTCGATGTCGTTGTGATTACTGATAATTTCAAGGAATCAGAAGCTGTCGCAATCAGCAATATCTGCAGAGCAGCCAATAAAGGTTTCATATACGCTGGATAGCTTGGTCTCTATGGATTCACTTTCGTTGACTTTGGTGAGAGTCACAAGGTCTTTGATCTTAACGGAGAAGAACCAAGAAGTGCGATTGTCGTTGGAGTGTCTCAAGAAAAGGAGGCCCTCGTTACAGTCATGGAAGAGAAGCGTCATGGATTCTCATCAGGCGATTTTGTTGTTTTCAGAGAAATTCAAGGCATGACTGAGTTGAATGACAAGGAATTCGAGATCGAAGAGAAGAGTCCTTACACTTTCGTTTTGAAGGGATTAGACACCACTTAGTTCAACGCATATGCTCGTCAGGGTATTGTAGAACAAGTCAAGAAGCCAACAACATTCTAATTCCGTGGGCTCTAGGAGAGCATCCTCAAGCCATTTGCTCCAGGCAAAAATGAACTTGATCTCTGCGACTGGGATAAATTCGGCAGACCTGAATAGCTTCATCTTGCTTTGACTGGTCTTTTCAAATTCATCACAGAAAAAGGATAATTACCTCAATTGAACTCTGCTGAAGATGCTGACTAGCTCGTAACTATTGTCAAAGAAATCAACGATCAACGCAAAGCAATGGAAGAAGAAGGAGCCATTAAAGTTGAAGAAGTTAACGAAGAAGTCGTGAAGAACGTAGCTAGATTTGCTCGTGCATAGATCTCACCTCTTGCTTCTTTCTGGGGTGGCATCATTGCCCAGGAAATCGTGAAGTACACAGGAAAATACTAGCCTCTCCGTCAATGGCTCCATCACGAATGCTTCGAAGCTCTTCCAGATGAACCTGTGTAGAGAACCCCTTCTAACACAAGATACGGCGATTAAATTGCTATTTTTGGAGATGCCTTTTAACATAAGCTGTAATCCATAAAGACATTCCTAGTCGGTGCTGGTGCACTTGGCTGCGAGTTCATTAAGCTCTTCGCTTTAACAGGATTGGGCACTGCTGCAAATGGTGGATAGGTTGTGGTCACTGATGATGATTAGATTGAAATGTCGAATCTCAATAGACAATTCCTTTTCAGAAAGAACAACATTGGAATGTCTAAGAGTGAGTGCGCATGCAAAGCAGGCAATGTTATGAACTCTACTATTAGTTTCAACTCTCTCAAAGAACGTGTTGCACCTGAAAACGAGAGAATTTTCAATGATGATTTCTGGGAATCTCGTGATTTCATTGTTAACGCTGTCGATAACGTGAAAGCAAGACTCTTCGTTGATGGACGATGTGTCTGGTTTAGCAAGCCTCTTTTCGAATCAGGTACTCTCGGAACTAAGTGCAACTCCCAGGTGATTATTCCTCATTAGACTCAATCATACGGTGACTCTGTTGACCCTCCTGAGGAATCTATCCCTCTTTGCACACTTAAGAACTTCCCATACTAAATCGAGCATACCATCCAATGGGCAAGAGACTACTTCGAAGGTGTCCTCGTTGAAGGACCCAACGAAACTGGAAAGTTTATCCAAGATCCCGCTGGATACATTTCAGCAGTTAACAGAGAACTCAGAGACAAGCCAGCAATGCTCAGAGGTAGATTAGAAATCATCCTGAAATACGCTTAAGCATACTCGACTGGATCATACCAAGGTTGCATCGCTCTAGCTAGAGAAATGTTCTAGGATATCTTCTTCAATCAAATCAGCTAGCTCCTCTATTCCTTCCCATTGGATCACAAGACTGAATCAGGATAACCATTCTGGTCTGGTCCTAAGCGTCCTCCTGTACCAATCGATTTTTAGACTTCAGATGAAACCTCGCTTGAGTTTGTCTAATCGACTGCTAACATCTTCGCTAATATCTTCGGTCTGAAGTACGAAACAAACACTAAAGCTGTTGCTGAAGCAGCCCTCCAAGTTAAAATAGATCCTTTTACACCAAGACAAATCACCATCAAAGTAGACGACAAAGATAAAACTGAAGCTAAACCTGAAGAAGACGACGAATAAGTCATCGATCGTCTCTCTGAAACACTCAGAAAATTCCAAGTCCCCACTGGCTTAGCTAAAATCAACCCAACTGAATTTGAAAAGGACGACCCAACTAACTGGCATATTGAATTCGTTGCTGCCGTTGCTAACCTAAGAGCAAGAAACTACAAAATCAAAGAAGTCACCAAATTCAAAGTTAAGTTAATCGCCGGTAAGATCATCCCCGCTCTGGCAACTACCACTGCAATGATCGTTGGTTCTGTTGGTATTGAGATCTTCAAGTACATTCTCTAGAAGCCCATTTAAAAGATGAAAAACGCCTTCATGAATCTAGCTCTGCCTCTATGGATTTTCTCTGAACCTGAGCCTCCCATCAAGGCTAAGGATAAAGACTACGACCCAATCATCATGGGACCAGTCAAGGCAATCCCTTCTGGACACACTACTTGGGACAAGATCCTCGTTAAAGGCCCTCTGACTATTGGAGGAATCAAAGAGCATTTCGCAGAGAAGTATCAAGTGAATGTCTCCATTATGTCAGTAGGAAAGCTCTGTCTTTACAATTCCTACATGCCAGAAGGAAACGAAAGGTATGCAATAATAATAATAATAATTATCTTGATTTTGATTATTTTTTGGTATTATTATCGTTTCTAATCTGTTTTCTTGCAAATCCTTAGACTCTCTCTCGACATTGTGGAAGCAGTTTTGAAATTCGGAGGATCTATCCCTGACTTCAAAAAATTCTTAGAACTTGAAGTTTGTGGTGATACTGAAACAGGAGAAGATGCTCTCCTTCCAACAATCAAATATGCCTTTAAAAACTGAGGCAGGTCATAGTTAATACATTTACGTACATATTATGTTAGGTGATTTATTCCCAACAAAAATCAACATTTTATACACCTTCCAAAACCTATCTTTTTACAGTTTATTCCCTTGAATAAAAAGTGTCTAATAACTCCCAGAATTATTCGATTTTCTGTGCACACAAACTTTTACAAACCTACATACATAAAGAGTTCTTAGCCTCTTTTACTTTACCATATTTCATTTGAGTTTATTGTTCCTTTTGACTTCTTGATTGAAGACGTCAATTTATACAGAACTTGAGTTCTTTTCATCGTAATCACACCATGGCAAATCAGACAAGTCAATTTCTGGAAACAGTGTACCTGTCTCTTTTCCAACAGCATTCACAGTCACCATTGGCAGCCATTTGGTGATTTCAATGTTTCTGCAATCAAATGTTGCAATGACTCCAGATGATTTATCACTGCTAAGGTCTAGTTTCTTCTTTGAATCCTTGTGGATGGTGATGTATCCGTCTTTCTTGCATTCTTAACAGGACATTGCGAAATTAGCGATTCCTTTACCACCTTTCATTTCGACAGAATCAGATTCCAAGAAATAGATGTCCTTGGGGTGATCCTAATGGCAAGATGTACATTTGACTCTGAAATACCATTCTACATGCTCCCCAACGAATATACTCTCCAAGTTCTCACTTTACACAGTCAAAAATAAATCTAAATAAACCATCCCTAAGTAGTTGATATCTTAGTGTTTTATTCAATTTAGTATGTGTGACTTAATAATAAGAATAGTTTCTGTTTCTCTCTTGCAATTGATTTAAAAGAGGCATTGTGAAGTGCAAAAGAAGTTTCCCAGCGATTAATCAAAATAATTGAAGTTGATACATAGTAAGAAAAGACATAATTCGTAATAGTTGTCTGTTTGCTTAGACAATTTATTCAATTATTTTTAACTCATTTTGGTGTTTTGCTTGCGCAAATTTGCAAGATTGTGTTGACCAATACATTATTTAGTAATCCAATAAAATATACTTTGATTTTTCAGACAATTCAGTTGACCATTAATTTTTCGATTATTATTCTTTTCTTAATCGAAATGTATGCCAATTTTTCAATTAAACCTCTCTCAGTACTTGCGCATTTAGTATTTCTGTTGGTAAATAGATATTCGTTGGGAAAATCAATAATAAATCAAAAACAATTATTGTCCTTTTCGTGCTAGTTTTATCAAATTGTCTGTAACCAAAAGAGAACAAGTCCAGCTAGTTAGTTAGTATGCACTGTAAAAGGAACATACAACAACCTGAGCCAACTGCTAGTGGATAGACAATCATAATTCTTTCTAATCAACAACAGCAGTAGCACCTTCAGCGGCCATCCAGCATTGACTACAGCTGCATGTAACATCCACAACAATAAACCATAAAAATCGATTATATCCCGCATTTGTAATAAATACATCCAGCACACTACCAACAACAACAACAATAAAAAGGATAATAACCTAAATACTAATATTCATACCAACAATAACAACAGTAATCTTAACATAAAACCTACTAATAGCCCTAGTATTTCTTCTAAAACTAGCATATAAATTACCAATTACCAACGCAAACACCAACAACCTAAGTATCTAGCTAACACTAAGAAAACTTCCAATAATATCGTCATGCAATTTCGATCTCCCCTCACGAAAATACTTCTTCCTCTTCAATATCTCCTACCAGAATTCAATATATTTCTCAAAATCAACGAATTACTCAATTTAAATAGCAACAATAAGTTAAATAAGTTTATTAATAGTCACCATAAAATATCCAGAAATAGCAATATTTAAATACTTCTTTCGATGAATCACTTTGCAGATAGAATCAGTTCTATCATCTTCAAAGGACTACTGGGAGATAGATACCTAATATATTTACCTAATCATTGAACATACCAGATGATAATAGACTTGTTAGACCTATTCTTTCGCAAGTTGGCAACTATTCACCAATAAATCCCTAAAAACAACAACAGCACTAAAAATAACCAATTTCTTAGCCAATCTACACCGTTTCTGTTAACTAACCCCCCAAGAAACACAGTCAACCAACGACCTTCATACCACCTCTTTCACTTACTAAGAATAAAGCAGGAGTAGCATCAATAGAGCCAAACATTTCTAGAAATAATCCATGTTCTTCCAGCAGATCTTAGAATCATATTCCTACTAGACGTTCTCAGAGTCTAGCTACAGATCCATTTATCTGTTTATCCGAAAGAACCAAGATATTCAATGGTACAACTAAAACGAAGAAGAACTCATTGATAGAGGAGGAAATAATTGCTCCCATGACTGAAAGATGCTTATTGTAAGAGCAAAAACATCAACAGCAGTAGTAGTAGTTCCATCCACTGACAGAAAGATAAAAAGATGGAAATAATGCTACTGAATCAAAAAATAATCAAATAAGACAAACACAAACACCAAAAGAATCATCATTTTAGACTCAATTAAATATGTTCAGATAGCTGTTGCATGTACACGATCGAAAACAACAATAAGAAGAATAGATAGAAAGTAATACCTAAGAGGATACGAGAAGTAGATATCAGAAGTAATAGGAATTATCAGCAACGGATAGATTGGAAGGGATACAAACTTAGATTGAACAACTCAAAGGATAATTGCTTAACAAAGTGTGCTTGAAAGATAGGAGTGTTTCAGCAGGGAAAGATACCATAACTGGAAATAATACTTCAGATATCAAGTTGATAATAAATAAATTAAGATTGAAAGAGAATCAGCCATAGGAGCGATCTGAATATCTTAATCCAGCTAAGCAGCTTAATAACTAGAAAGCATATGGCTATGTTGCTGATAAGAGAGAGCTTGTTTTAAGATGTTAAAATAAGAATCCAATGGAATAAACAGATGCAGTAGATATCTATTAGAAAATAGCCAAGAATTCTATTGAAATTGATCCTAAATTGTATTTGGATGTATGGACTAGTGAGAGTGAGAGTGGTAGCGAAGACACGAGAATTAGTAGTTTTGAGCGATAAGTGGAATGCTAAGATTTATTGTTTAAGCAGAGCATGCAGCAGACTTAAGATCTTAGGGATTCCTTGGTTTTTAGAGCTAAGCGATCAACCGATAAAAAGGACTACTGCTTCGTGAAAGGGAGTTAAGAAAGTTATTAACAATAATTGTAGAGAAATCAATATGAACTGGCTGAGAAATGTACAAATGAAAGGGATAGAAAGAATACAATGAAAAATGGGAAAACAAAGCAATCAGAGAATCAACAATAGCAAGGATAGAAATGGGAATCTCTTGGGGAATCAACTATTTCAGATTGGAAATCTGATGCTATGCCGTGCACTTAGAAATTCAACGAGACAAAGAAATATATTCAAGGGAAACATAAGGATATGGACAATTTAGATGATTGCTTCACAGGATTCGATACTCATCACTAGAGCTAATAGGACATGTCATTTACTCAAAGCAATAATAGAATTTTCAAGGAATACAACAGGCAAAATAGCAAATAGCCGCTGCTGTTGTAAAATTTAAATTCTGAAACGGTATAGGATATCTTGAAAGAATCAGATTTAAGGGGTCTTCCAGTCGGCGATATTATGATGATTATTGACAGTTATTAAATCAGAGTGACAGCAAAACAACAGGAATTGAAGCAAGCTGAAAAATAATTGAAAAAGATATTAATTTCTTAGGGAAAGTAACAATCCACATTAGTCCAGTTTCTTATTAAGGACATCAGCGCTAAACTCAATTATATTTAAGTATTGTAGACACAGCTAGAAAGCAGCACTTTAAATGTCTTAAAGAACTAGGGAAATCAGAAAGATATCTGCAATAGTAGTAGAAATAGTAGGGAGAAACTCATTGGCCAGGTTATCAAATACTAGGAATTGATAGACAAAGCAATTAATCGCATATTGACTGCTTTTGAAAAAATAAAATAAGCTGGAAACAAGAATTCTAGCTGTGGAGGCAAGGAAGAATAGAAAGAGATATAAGATTTGTTGCAAGAACCAACGAGAGATAGAAAGAAGTGACTTATTAGGCCTGATATTTGTCATCTTCTCTCTCTCTTTTCAAAAGAAAAATATCCTTTTAGTTATTGTTTGTGTGTTTGAAGATTCTGGGCGATGTTTTGATTAATTAAAAAGAAAAAGAAAATCAATAGAAAACAAGATATTTTCATCAAGTTAATAAAACAATTAACAAATTTAGATTACATGCAATGATAACAAAATGCAGCCTTAGATTTTATTCTTGGATTCATAAAAAAGAAGTACATTTTACTATTTAAGAAAAAAAGAAAAAGCCAAGAATACATATCATAATAATACTTTAGCTTGAAATAAGAAACAAAGCAAAATAAGCAAAATGCTGATATTTTTTTAATTACTAAAGTTTATTAATTCAGACATCCATTTAACTAACTGTAAGTAACTTGACTACCACGAATTTATTTATTAAAAAAATGAAGAAAATCTGTAATTAAATATTCTAGAAGGTTGTTATTTTTATTTGAAATCTATTTGAAAAAAAGTAAACACATCCTATTTATGAATCTATTTTAACTGAAAATACACAAATTAATAATAGTCGGCAGACAAAACATTAATACTCAATTTTATCTTATTTAATTTCACAAGTTGCGAGGATGTTTAAAAGAAACACAGTGAAGGATTACTTTACCTATTTCAAATAATTAATTGAGAATTGAAAAAAAAAATCATAAAAAAAAGGAAAGAATTAAAATAACATCTAATAAGAATACCATTTGAGGTCAAATGTTTAGTATAATTCAAATGGAAACTCCTAAATTCTAAGAATCTATTGTTGAAAGAATTTAAATAATCACATAGAATTCTGATTATCTGATGAAGAAACTACAATAAGCACCTAATCAACTAATAGATTCAATAAATCTAGATATCAGCAGTAACAGTATTGGTATTGGTGAGAATGGTGCAAAGTATTTAGGAGAAGGAATTGCAAAGTGTGTTACTCTCACTTCTTTAAAACTATATCTCTACTATGATTGTATTGGTGATGATGGTGTAAAGTATTTAGGAGAAGGAATTGCAAAGTGTGTTACTCTCACTTCTTTAAATCTAAATCTCACGCATAATAGTATTGGCGAGAATGGTGCAAAGTATTTAGGAGAAG
>Ga0302271_10003526_pt1 | contig 13160 bp, 5 predicted proteins | sample III_Bog_N1_1_FD_198767 | JGI IMG/M metagenome (GOLD analysis project Ga0302271, IMG submission 198767) | Peat permafrost microbial communities from Stordalen Mire near Abisko, Sweden - III_Bog_N1_1 | ecosystem: Environmental > Terrestrial > Soil > Wetlands > Peat | place: Sweden: Abisko... | reverse complement strand
GGTTTGATTATGTTTTGTGGAATTTTTGTTAATATAAAAATTTTAATGGTTTTATTGGATTTTAGGCAAAGAGGAAGGAATGAAAAAGGATAGCAAGGCTAAGAATTGGATGTATAATCTCACAAAAGGCACAGAAGAAGTTAGATCTCTTTATTATTGAACTATTTTATATTTATATTGTTCTCAATCTTTTTATTTCCTTGGGTAATTGTTCAATAAATGATCAATTTAAAGTAATTTCTGTGTTTTTTAATATGAATCTTGGAATGATATTATTTTTTATTTTTTGTATTTGGATTCAACACAAAAAGAAATTCATGGGAAATTTGATAATCGGAAGAATTTTTAATTTGCACAGCGCAAGATAAGAAAAATACAATGAGCTGTATAATTTTTTGTAGTTGAGGTCTTTTTCTAAAGCCTATCAAAAAACCTATTTCTTTTTTATAAATGATACTTCCATAAGACCAGATATGTTGTTTTGGATATTCAAAATATTTTTTAAACTTCCTAATCCTTGAAATAATCTCATATTTTTGTTTTTTTGAAAAGTGTTTCTTTCTATTTTGCTTTACTCTTATTTGTAGAGTGGGAAGGAAGAAGTTTAAAGTTGAAAGGGCAATAACTTATTACTCCCAAAGAAAACCAATACAGAAGAGGAAAAAAACAAAGCGGTTTCATAGATAACTTAATCGAGAAGGGAGAGAAACAACAAAACTAATTTTTCAATAAAGGGAAGAAAAACAAGTAAATCAAAGGAAAAATGTCTTCTATTCAAGAGATCAAAGAAGAGAAAGAAGGCGAGTTCTATGTTATGGAAGGTACATTACACAGTTCAGTATTCAATGTATTCTTGATGTAAATCACATTTTTTTTGTTTTGGGTTAGCTGTGGAGCTTTCCAGTGAAAGTGAGCCAGAAGAATTAGATGGAATATCCGAATTAGATGAGATTCGAGTTGACGATAAGGACATCGATGATTTAGATAAACTTATTGCCATCACAAGAAGTAAATAGCTAATAGATATTGTAGCTTTCCCATTGTCTCATTCATTTATTTGCTTTTGTGTATGTATATCTTATTAGAGGAAGAAATAATTGTGCCACCTTAGGAGAAAAAGATTGTTCCTGGAGGTGTCAGTAGATTAGAAGTTGTCGATGACTTTATTAGAAACTTCTTGATCAAGCATAAAATGACTAGATCGTTAGAAGTGTTTCAACAAGAGTGGTATGAGTTGAGCTAGAAAGGTAGGTTGACAAGTGATACCATAGGACATGTTCCAGATGTTTATATCAGAAATGAAAAGCTAGAGGAAGAAATGGAGTATCTTCGAAATGAGCTCGATAAAACGAAAATCATAGCTGAAAAGGCAAAAGCAACATATGACAAGCTAAGGAAAGAAAGAGATTTCCATAAGATGCATCACCATCGAGTGCAATAAGAGAAGAAAAAGCTTAATTTCGATATTGAAAAGCTCAAAGCGTTGCATTTACAATATGAAAGTAAATATGAAGAATTATCATAGAAATATGCCCACGCTATGAAAGAAAAAATGCTCCTAAAGCTGGAGAAGGACAGACTAGTAGCGAAAAATGATGCATTGCAAAAGAGCTTAGCTAATGTAAAATATTTTTTTTAATTTGTGATACTTAATGCAGATTTTGTCATAAATTATTTAGATTGAAGATAAAATGGGAAAAGATGGAATCAACAATAATGGTACCTTAGGGGCTGAGGGATTACCGAAAATAGGTGGAGAAGGAAGTGTCAAAGGGGAGGATAAAAAGGGTAAAACGGGAGTAGCATTTACTGCATTTCCAGCAGATAATCGACCTAATCCATATGCTGGATTAAATTTCGATACAAATCCTTACAGAAACGCTGTCCTCTAGAAGACATTTAAAGGGCATATGATGTCGATTTCTTCGATAGCTATGCATCCAAAGAGATCGATTTGCGCTACAGCTTCTGATGATTTCACTTGGAAGGTTAGCAAATAAGCGATTTGGATATCTAAAACGCAAATTGTTAATAATATAATTTATTTTGTTCTTATTAGATATGGACTCTACCTCAAGGTGAACTGATCTTAAGTGGTGAGGGTCATAAGGACTGGGTATCAGGGATAAGTTTCCATCCAAAAGGATCTCATTTAGTCACAAGCAGCGGTGATTGCACGATTAAAGTCTGGGATTTCTTGAATTCCTCCTGCACGCACACCTTCAAAGACCATATTTAGCCAGTCTGGGATGTCGGTTTCAATGACACGGGTAAGTTTCTTTTATTTTTGATTCCAAGACCATTCTCCCTTCAGTTTCTTTCTTCTTTGTTATGATGCTTTTTTGTTCATTTTATATTAGGTGATTTCGTTGTGTCTGCATCCATGGATCATACAGCTAAACTGTTTGATTTGAATTGTGGGAAAAGACGTCACACATTTAAAGGACATAAAGATTCTGTGAATACAGTCAAATTCTAGCCATACTCGAATATTTTAGCAACAGGCAGTGCAGATTAGACACTGTCATTATGGGATATGCGAAGTGGACTTTGTGCATAGACGTTCTATGGACATAGGATCACAGTGAACTCTCTTGATTTCTCTCTCAAAGGTGACACTCTTGTTTCTTGTGATTCTGATGGCATCGTCAAGGTCTGGGATGTCAGAATGGTCAAGGAAAGGTAAAAAAGTTTAAGATATTTAAAAAAAACCTAAATTATTGTATTATTTAAGAAAAACAAGTGCTGATTTGTATTTATGTTCCTCGATTTTTAGAAACTAGTACTTAAGTGGAAAATACAGTGCAAATTCAGTCTCAATCGATAAAAGTGGTATCATGATTGCTTGCGCAGATGATGAAGGAAATATCAAGCTCTTCAACGATTAAACTGGAAAATTAGAGATTACTCTTAAAGGACATGAAGATTCGGTTCAAGACGTAGCATTTGACTATAATTCCAAGATGATTGTATCCTGTGGGTCTGATGCTACTTTCAGGGTTTGGCAGTGAGATCTAAAGCCAAACTTTTTTGCTTTTATTAGTATTAAAAAATTCAAATAATTGCAAGAAAAGTGATTGCAAAAAAAGAGAAAAATTCTTAGTAAAATGATTTATTACACACAACAATAAAAGTAAACTAGCAATGTATGGTAACACTTTCTGCTGGCAAAGCATAAAAGCTTCTTTTTAGGGCTGCTAATTGAGTTGTTTTCTTAATTTTTGTTTTGAATTGCCAACAACAATTTCCATTTTTGTTGGAGATATTTTAAATGCATATGGAGTGATATTTTGAATTCTGTTCAAGGCTACAAAAGAATAATGGGTAATCAAAAATTTCAAATTTTTAAGGGAAAAGCTAATTTATTTACTGAGCTGTTTGAAAAAAAATATTCAATTAAAAATGGAAAAATACAAACAATTTTCAAAAAAGAGAAAGCCCACTAAATAAAGAGAAAGAGAGAGAGTGAGAGTAATTCAAGAAATAATTAAAAGAAAATCATTAGAAAAGAAGTAAAAAAAATATTAGATCCAATTATATATTTAAGCACCTTTTTTAAAAAATGTAGAAAAAAACCTAGGTGCTCAAGCAGGCAAAGAAATAGTAAGGAATTTGCAAAACTTAACCGAACGAAAAAAAGGATGAAAATGAAGAGGAAATCTTAGCTCTGAAACAATAACAACAGCAACAACAACAGTAGTAGCGCAAAGTCAATCCTACCTACAAGTCTTAAATATTCTGCGAAGACGACTCAAACGATGTAAGGCAATTTAGAGATCCAACGGGAAAGCAAGTCCAAAAAGATCAAAGCTTTAGCGATATATTCGGTGTTGCTGAGAAAGTCAAGGAGATAAAGACTACGACTGCAGGGTTATCAAGCTAAACGAGTAATCTTCACTCTGTCGCAGATTGCCTAGGCTCAAATCAATCTACAGTAGGTTAACCTCCAAAATAAGCTGCTGGTGATTTCAAAAGGCAAAAAGATAAAAGTATTCCCTTCAATGCAATGTGGTGGGACAGCTCATCAGTCCCAAATAACGATCCATCCACTTTGACGTAAGATTATGCTAAACAACGAAAATTGAATGATTATCTAGTCAACAATGTGTTCGATAACTAACCAACTGAAGCAGTCAAGAAAGCTGTTTAAGCGTGCAGCAACAATAAAAGTATATCCAATCATGGAGATAATTAGGAAGTAAACATTTCAGCTGGTTAAAGAGGCTAGGAGAATACCAAACCCAAGAACTTTAACATTATTTCTCATGCTTCTGAGTAAAATTCTCACAAGAGTACAAATGACAAAACTACATTAGAAAAGGAGAAAACGGAAGACTCCAGACTTGCTGAGTTAGAAGAGTAATAACGAAAGGTAAATAGAAACTACTCTAATCTCTTTGGTCGAGCTCAAACAGCGAATAGTCATAAAGGTTCTAACTAAGATTACATCGAGAACAAATCTGAATTGTTTCTGCCAGCAAATGCAAATATTGATAAATTCGATAGTAAAAGATACAATCCCAGGACTGACTAAGAAAACATTGACATGAATGCTGTTCAGAGACACTTCAAGAACCTTCAATCAGTCTTAGATACTCATGATCATGAAGCTGAATTCAAAAGAGGATAACCTATTAAAAATAATAAAACAGCTATTAAAATAGATGAGGCACCTTTAGTTCTTAATAACATCAGTGAATTAATTAAAGGGAAAACAGTTATCCCTAAGAAGAGTTTCATGCGAATAGGGGAAGCTGAGAAGATGATTCTTCTTGAGATTAAGAGTTTGAAGGCTCATTTTGATAAGGAAGCCTTCAAGAGATTCTGTCTTTAAAAGGGGTACAGGATAATTGTTTTTGAAGCTGGATAAACTGGTCGAGGTGAAGTTTTCTTGAAAGAAACTCGCAAGAATCCTGATCCGATAGAGTCTATTTCTGCGCACCTTAAAATCCATGGAGCAGGTATTGCAGCTAATAAGTTAATTTCAGGTAAAGAGTTCAATGCGAAAAACTTTGAGGCAATTCCAAAGTTGAAAAAGAATGCACAGTCAATTCGGCCTTCAACTGGGAAAAAACACTTTACTTCAAATCCGCAATCAGGCGGTCATCTGCAAAATGCTATTTGAAAGGAAGAATTTAATAGAGAAGGTAGATGCCCTGAAAATATCAAAGTGATTTGCAAAAAGAAAAAAGATCCAAAAATCCCATAAAAACCTTATTAGATAGTAGATATTATTAAAAAAAAAGGAATTTTATTTTTTACAATCATAAAAATGATAAATTGTACAATATTTGTTCATTTGAAGTGAGAAGTTTTGAATTTCAACAATCAATATGATGATTAATTAACTTTGGATGGACTTTTATCTTTAAAATCTCTTTTGAAAGCCCTGCTGCTTTTTGAGACCGAAAATAAAGAGAGTCATGTGCGACTAAGATAAATTTAAGTACACTGATGGGACAGAAAATCAAATGATAGGAAGCCAAAAAACAAATTAATTCAAGATTATAAGATAAAATAGTTAGAATCGTAGTAACATAGAACAAAAAATGGGAAAAGAAGCAGCTCAAGCAGTCACCAAGGCCAAGGCCGTAGCTAAGGTAGCCAAAAAGGGAACAGCCGTGTCAACTCACAAGACTTACACTGGTGTCAGATTCTTCTTGCCAAACACACTCAAGTTAGCTAAGGCTCCTAAGTACGCTCGCTCAGTTAAAACAGCATTGAAAGTTAATGGACATCTCTCCAACTATCAAGTCATCTCTACTCCTCTCACCACTGAGAAGGCCATGAAGAAGATGGAAGATGAAAACACTATGGTCTTCACTGTCCACAAGAGAGCCACCAAGCCTCAAATCAAGGCTGCTTTCTAGAAGCTCTACAACGTTAAGGTCAGATCCATCAACACCCTTAATACCATCACAGGAAACAAGAAAGCTTACATCCGTCTCGCAGCTGATTCCGACTCCCTCAGTCTCGCCAACAAGATCGGACTTATATGATTAACTTTCTTTAATTTCGTGCGTTCGCTTTTATGTGTATTTACTCAAGCTCACATCCAGAGAGAGATTATTTAAGACAAGTTCATTTTTAAAAAGCTTTGACTCAAAATTCCACGCATTTTCTTGTTTTTTCACTTGCAAGTGCTTGTAAGACAAATAGGGGGTTATTTGGAAAAAACGACTGAAATTGATTTCAACTTTTCCTTTGCATTTTAGAAAAAATTGTTTGTTTCAAAATGTAAGAAAGCAAACCACAATAATAAGTTGCTTTTGTTGAAGATATGGAAATACTTGATCCCCTCTGCAACAGAGCATATTTTTAAAGATCTTTTGCTTTCTACTCTGGCAATAGCAAATCTGCCGATTATTTTTATTAAAAGGATTTTTTTTTTCTTCATTTATTGAAAAATCTTTTAACTCTGCTATTTTGTTTTTTGTATTGAACATTGTTGCCTTTTCTAGACAATTTCACAGAAATAAACAAGTAATATCATTGATGAAAAGTAGATTACCATTGATATAAATTCATAATGATATTTTATCCAAGCGATCCAAATGATGATTAGTAGAAAGGAATCTGGGTTAATTATTACTAATATTGAAGATAGTTTTGTTAGATTGTATTATCAGGGAATCCAAGTATTTGAGTAGGCAATAACTAAGGAACATGATAGTAATTTGGTATTCCATTAAACTAATTGTCTATTGAAATTGGAATTTTCTAAGAATTTGTTGAAGAAACAGAAAACGACATTTCTCTGCTTATGTAATCAGAACAGATAATTTGTTACCCAATCTGTACTTAATTCTTCAGGAATTCTTCTGTTCCTGGGGTACTTTGGTTGAGTTAATCATTCTCCACCAAAGAATTAACAGGAGCCTTTCCAATATTATTCGCTTCTTCGTGTGATATTTATTCTTTAATATTCTGTAAGGTGATTAACTGCTACTTATTTTCATTTGGCATTTCCTGGGCATTTGACAAAAAATATTTCCTCTTCTGATCTTCAAAATCAAGGGAATGATGAATTTATCTTTTTTTTGAAGATGACGGTAATCCTGATTTATCTTTCTTGCATGATTATTATTCTAGTTTAATAGGTTTTTTGTGTATTTTGGATGACTTGCCCTTGAGAGTGGAAGTTTATATTTTCTAAAGTATTAATGATTCCTTCGAATTGTTACTTTTGGTATTAGCAACTACATCAATGATTGATCTGAAAGTTAACCCAGATTTTAAAGAAGATTAGCCAGTTGAGTTAAATTCTGGGAATAGATTGCTAGTTTTAGCTGATTTTTCAGAGATTTTAACTGTATCTTGAATTCCTTGATTCGATGGCTGAATTTTGCCTTGAAATAGAAGAAAAATTTAAATAATTTTTTTTGTTTTTCATAAAATAAGAAACAATAACGAAACAACTAAGGTTACATTCCAAAGCTGAATCAAGATATCGATAGGAAGACGATAATTGTTTGGGACAATTTTCTTTTAATGTGCTGTCAACTTGGAGATAAATATTCGAACTAGGTTAAAGAGGGGCTTGATCATTTTTCAACTAATCTCCATTGGATTTATCCCCTTAATTTTTAGCTTAATCTTATGTTTCTGCAAGGCAAGGAAATTTTGTTTTAAGAGAGTCATCAGTTACTGGGTCAGTTTAGTTAGAAAAAGCCAGATTTATTGTATTACAAATTTTTGAATCACAATAATTATTTGATTTTTGGTGCTTCATTATGATTTCATTATCCTTGCAAAAATCCTGATTTGCTTTTTTAAGACGAATTGTATCGTATTTAGAGAGTTTTTTCTTGTATTTCTAATCATCAGGGAAAGTTTCATTCCAGATGTCATAAAAGGATGTTATTTCTTTGTTTTGTTCCTTGCAGGCGCAGAAAACAAGAAGAAGCAACCCAACAAATCGTTTACGAATAGTCTTCTACCGATTGTACGAGAAATAGCTCTTGTCCAAAGGTACTTAGTCTTCTTCGAGACTTGATAGCACAAGATCTTCCAAAGATTTTCTGAATTCCAGCAGCTTTCCAAATCGAGATAATTCCTGATAGTATTTGTTTAGAAGAAGCATGAACTTAGCATCATTGTTGACCACAGATTGATGAATGTAATGCTTGACTTAGTCAGCCGTCTTCATTCCAAGGTCTTTGAGAATAAGAGGAGCAGCGAAGACTTCAAGAAAGTAGTTTTTAATTGAATCTTAGAACCATTTATTCAAGACATTTCTTTGACCATTTTGAGTTTTTGATTTACTGATATCAACGAGAACACATACTTCCTTTTGGATTTTAACCTTCGCTGCAAGCAGCTTCTTGTAATTCTCCTCACAGATAGGTTCTCCAATCGTCTGTAACTTCTTATTTTTCTCAAAAATGTCATCCATTTTCCTTGTTTTGTCAAAAGTATGACAGATATTCAAGAGATTTGGGTGTTATTTTTGTATTTTTAAATCCTTTCTTCTCTATCCACTAACAGAGCTTTCTTTTTTGTTAGAAGAATAATATTAACACACAAAAAATCCCTTTCTATATTTTATACATTCACCACTGTTTTATGCTTGCTACTCTGACCAATTCAGCTTAATTGATTGTATCCGTTTTCTGTAACCCGCAAAAATTTCTTTTCGTGTTGTGTTTTTTTGGGAAAATGATAAAAATATCATAATTTGAAATCAAAACCAGCCTTATTTTTTAAATGACAATCATCATTGCGACTTTACATTTTTCAAGATAGATGTTCACCACTTGTTTTAGTAAACGGAAGAGGTATGGATAAGGGAAAAGTTTTTCTCTGAAGAATTTCATTCAAAGCACCTTATTTTAAAAAAAATATCTAGTTACCCCCAGTCTTTTCTGTTTTCTTTACAGTACATTTTCTTAATTTTCTCCTTATGACTGACAACCACGAAAACTCTTAATTCCTGAAAAGAATAAAAAAGGAAAGAAGTAAACATCTTCACTTAATCTTATAATTTCAGAAATCACCCAGCTTGCGATTAAATTTTTAAACACAGAAGCTATCTTTTATTATCTCTGTGGAGAACTTAACCTACAGTTCGTAGTTAATTTCTAAGGGCAGTCAAAAGAGATTTTGTGGTGATTTCTACCATTTCTTGGAGAAAATTTCTGTGTAATTTATTTTTTAGTCTTTCATCCACTTTAGATGAATATAAACTTAAAATCAGAGAAAGATTATGCCTCTGAATAGAAAGCTGCTTGTAGACTCTGGTACTAATAAAAAAATAATTCCCTCGTTTTTGAATATCCTTCCCCCTCCCCCTCTTTTCTAAAGCCTTTTTATTTCACCACAATATCATTTCGTAGTGAGTAAATATTGATTTTACAATTTTGTTTTAAATATTCAGAATCACTTTAGTAACTCGAAGAACAAGAAATGCATTATGGAATATCTATCAAAATAGAAAATATCTGTGATGTTTGAGTCGTTTTTGAAAAAGTTATCGTTCTAAACTTTGAGATTTTTAGCTAAATTACCACTAGTTTTAGTAGCACAATAAACTTCAATTTTTCTCTCTCGTTCTCTCTCTTGAATTACAAATTAAATTCATGAGTTTACAATAATCAACAACCAATCGATTAATGGTTACAACCCTTCTTTTGATTTACAATAATCTTTGCTGTCTCACAGATTAAATTAGATTTTGTAATAACCCAGATTAATCCAATTTGTATGATCCTCAATAATTGGACAAATTAAAAAATAAAGTAATCTAATTTGAAAGAAGACATGTAACTTTTTTATTTTGATTGCCCTTGCTAGTTGCCACATTCTTAGTCAGAATTAAAAAGCTCATTGTTTATCAATCATAGACATCATGAACAAAAAAATCATCATCCGAATGGGCAGCAGCAGATAGCACATGAATGTGCATATCTTAAAGGCATTTTGAAATTTGTTTTGTTGTTTCTGATTTGTTTCAGTAGAAAGAACAATTTAAAAAAAAGCAATTTTCCTTTTAATCTAAAAATTTAATCTTTTAGAAATAAGGGAAATTGCTTCTTTTTTCCCTAAAGGGAATCAATTCTTTTTTTCTTTTTCAAATATGTGAATTATTATTTATTTCTAAAAAAAATGCATTTACTGCAAAGTCATGAGGATTCTTAAGCAGTGTTTCTTGTCAATTTTGAATCCACATAGTTTTGTACTCTTTCTAAAACTCTGTGGGGGAAAAGATACAAATGATCATATTTGAATTGATATGGATTGAGATAATAAGACAGATAATCAGATAATCCATCTCTTTTTATTAATTTATTATCCATAAAAATCGATTGAAAAATATTAGAGAAATTTAAATAAAATTTGTATAAATTAATAGATATTTGTGAAAATCTTGGGAAAATAGATTGGATTTATGGAAAAATTTAAAAACAAATTTATCTAATAAAAACTACACTACATAAACTATCTCAAAAGAAAATCTAAATGTCTCTAGCTTTCGACGAATACGGTCGCCCTTTCATTATCATCCGTGAACAGGACTCAAAGAAACGTCTCAAAGGCATTGATGCTTATAAGGTTGGAAAAAAATAATTTAAATGTTACTGTCATAAACCTATTTGGTTGTGGCTAAACCACATTCGACTTCTTTGAAACAATAAATGGGAAATAACTAACTTAATATTGTTTGTTGACTACTTAAAAAAAACTAGGCAAACATCCAGGCAGCTAGAACAATCGCTAGCACTTTGAGATCATCTCTTGGCCCTAAAGGTATGGACAAGATGATGATTTCCCCTGATGGTGATGTGAGCGTAACCAACGATGGTGCAACTATTGTTGAGAAGATGGATATTCAGCACCCTGTTGCTAAATTAATGGTCGAACTTAGTTAATCTTAAGATAATGAAATCGGTGATGGCACTACTGGTGTTGTTGTCTTAGCTGGCGCTCTCCTCGAGCAAGCTGATTCCTTGATCGACAAGGGTCTTCATCCTTTAAAGATCGCTGACGGTTTCGATAAAGCTTGCGAGATCGCAGTTGCAAGACTTGAAGAAATTGCTGAAGATATTGACATCCAAGAAAACAACCACGAAAGGTAATAAAAAGAAAAAATTTGCATAAGAATTGAATTATTTTAAGATTTTAAATTGAATTTATATTATATTTAGATTGATTGAAGCTGCGATGACTGCTTTGAGCTCAAAAGTAGTTTCTAAGAACAAAAGAAAAATGGCTTAGATCTCCGTTGATGCAGTCCTCTCCGTTGCTGATCTCGCTAGAAAAGATGTGAACTTCGACCTCATTAAACTCTAAGAGAAAACTGGCGGGTAACAAAAGATCTTCATTCTTTTTTTAAAGATTCCTACAAATTAAATATGTGGATAAATTCATTTCAAAATTTTTAATGTATTTTTGTAATATTTCCATGCAGTTCCTTGGAAGACACTCGCTTAATCCAAGGTATTTTGATCGAAAAAGACATGTCGCATCCTTAAATGCCCAAGGAAGTGCATGACGCTAAGATTGCTATCCTTACATGCCCTTTCGAGCCTCCTAAACCTAAGACTAAGCATAACATCAATATCACTAATGCTGAAGACTACAAGAAACTCTATGCTCAAGAATAAGAGTATTTCAAGGATATGGTCAATAAATGTAAGGCATCTGGTGCTAACATCGTTATGTGCTAATGGGTAAGCTCTAAAATATTAGAAACTGATAAATATAACAATAAATGATCATTTATTCTTTTATTTCTTAGGGTTTCGATGATGAGGCTAACCATTTGCTTCTCTAAGGTGATCTCCCCGCAGTTAGATGGGTGAGTGGAACTGATATTGAGCTCATTGCTGTTGCAACTGGAGGAAGAATCATCCCAAGATTCGAAGAACTTTCCGCTGAGAAACTCGGTCACGCTAAGGTTGTCAGAGAGATTTAGTTCGGTACTTCGAATGAGCGCATGCTTGTTATTGAGGAATGCTAACAATCAAAAGCAGGTATGATTTAGATTATTTTAAGGTTTTTTAGATTGTTTTTTAAAAATTATTTTCCTTTTTTGAAGTCACAATCTTGATCCGTGGTGGCTCCAATATGATTGTCTCTGAAGCTAAGAGAAGTATCCATGATGCTAACTGTGTCATTAGAAACCTTATCAAGTGTCCTAGAATCGTCTATGGAGGTGGTTCAGCAGAAATTGCTTGCTCATTAGCAGTCAACGCAGAAGCAGATAAAATCTCAAGTGTTGAATAATATGCTGTCAGAGCTTTCGCTGATGCTCTTGAAGATATCCCTTCTGCTTTAGCTGATAATTCTGGTCTTAACCCTATTGAAGTCGTCGCCAACGCTAAGGCACTTCAAGTCAGCTAGAACAATCATAGAATCGGAGTTGATTGCTAAATTGAGGTATTTTTTTCTATTAGCTATTTTTCATTTTCAACAGTCGAAAATTAACGTTTAATAATTAATTTTAGGGCACAAGTGACATGAAACAGTAGAAAGTTTACGAGACTTATTTAAGCAAGAAGCAGTAGTTCCAACTCGCTACTCAAGTCGTCAAGATGATCCTGAAAATTGATGATGTTATCACTCCTGATAGCAATTGAAATATTGTTTTTCTATTTATCAATTAGAAACTAGCCTACAATATGCATCTTTGTTTAGCAACGAATAGCTTCATAATCATATGTTTTGGTTTGCTTTTTTCTTTTAAATAAATAAATCTTTTTAAGAATCGACTCAACTACAACAAAAATAATATTTTCCCTCTATCTCTCAGTTATTCAAGTTCTTTATCATATCATTTACTTCTTCTTCTTTCTGGTGCTAAAACCTTGTTCGAGACTGAATTTTAGCAGACGACAAATTAATTAGCTAACTTTAGTGAATTTCATTTCAATTTCAAAAAAACAAACAACATAAACTAAAGCTAATACAAATAACGCAATCCTTTTCATCAATTTCTTTAGCTTACTTAAAATACTTCAAATGGGACTCATCAACAACATGGTTGCCTGCTACATCGTTGCACTGGCTGTGATCACCCACTTTTCCTTGTTATTGTGCGTGCAGTAGCAAGTCAAATAATCCTCTGTTACAAAAACTATTGGATCAATATTATCAGACTCTCCAACCTACAACTGTCCTCGTGTATTCCCCGACACAAATATCAACCCATTCGATGTTAA
>Ga0302271_10003524_pt1 | contig 13163 bp, 10 predicted proteins | sample III_Bog_N1_1_FD_198767 | JGI IMG/M metagenome (GOLD analysis project Ga0302271, IMG submission 198767) | Peat permafrost microbial communities from Stordalen Mire near Abisko, Sweden - III_Bog_N1_1 | ecosystem: Environmental > Terrestrial > Soil > Wetlands > Peat | place: Sweden: Abisko... | reverse complement strand
ACACTAATGAAATCTAATTGTATTATGATAGTAATAGTCGACATATTAATTCTCGGAGGAATATTGTCCGAAAAGTTTAACATAAAAGGTGGAATTCCACTAAAAGGTGAAGTTTCAGTCGGAGGCGCAAAAAATGCGGTTCTAAAATTAATGGCGGCGGCTATTTTAGCTAAGGGTGAAACGAAAATTTATAACGTCCCTGATCTGACTGATGTTGAGATTATGCTCAATGTTATCAAAGGATTGGGCACAAAAACTTTCTATGATAAAAAAGAAAAATCAATTACAATAGATGCTACTACAATTTCAAACATAACCGCAAAGTACGAACTGGTAAGCAAAATGCGTGCGTCTTTTATAATTTTAGGGGCTTTAGTTTCTAGATGTAAAGAGGCGATTGTAGCCCTTCCCGGTGGTTGTGCTATCGGCGAGAGAAGAGTGGATTTTCACATAAAAGGTTTAGAAGCATTGGGTGCAAACATCAAGATTGAAAATGGTTACGTTCATGCAAAAGCTTCAAGACTGGTCGGAGCAGATGTTTATTTGGATATTCCATCAGTTGGTGCAACAGAAAATCTTATGCTGGCTGCTATTTTGGCTGAAGGTGCAACTAGAATTCAGAATGCTGCTCAAGAGCCTGAAATTATTGATTTGGCAAACTTCTTGAACACAATGGGTGCTGATGTTTCGGGTGCGGGAACTTCTGAAATTGTCATTAACGGAGTTAAAGACGAGGATTTACATCCGATTGAATATACAACTATTCCTGACAGAATTGAGGCGGGAACCTATATGACAGCTGTAGTTGCAACAAAAGGAAAAGCCATCATCAGAAATGTTTTCCCGGGGCATTTGACATTTTTTAATGACAAATTGCTTAAAATGGGGGCAAATATTAAATTAATTGAACCGACTGCAATTGAGGTTTCTTGTAAAAATCGTTTGAGTTCAATAAATTTTGTAACTCAGCCCTATCCAGGTTTCCCGACTGATTTGCAATCCATGGCAATGACTCTTTTGTCCACCGCCGATGGGGTTGGGATTATCACAGAAAGTTTATATGAAAACCGTTTTATGCAAGTTCCTGACTTGATAAGAATGGGTGCGGATATTCATCAAGACAGAAATCATGCAATTGTTAAAGGGGTTAAAAAATTAACGGGAGCAACTCTTTCAGCAAGCGATTTGAGAGCTGGTGCTTCACTTGTTGTTGCGGCACTTATGGCAGATGGAACCTCAATTATAGAAAATCTTCATCATATTGACAGAGGTTACGAGAATTTTGAAGACAAAATAAGGTTACTTGGCGGCAAAATCGAACGCTATGTTGACGATTCAACAATCAATTTAACAGAAAGCCAAAGAGAAGGCATTAGGGAAGGATTTTTATAATGAATCCGGTTTATAAAAGATGGTATGACCATGATCCATTATTATTAGAGGTTATTGAGCTTTTAAAAAATTATCAAGATGAATTGAAGGCTCAAGCGGAAATCTTTTTGAATAAAATTGAAGAAAAAGTCTCAAAAGAGGCTATTGATAGGTTCTATGAGCTTGTAAGGCCCGTTAATGGTAACCGTTGGTACGATTATGATCCAATTATTTCACGGACGGTCGAATTGCTCAGGGTTGTTCCACCGGATGTGCAAAAAGCCTGTGCTGAACATTTTATAAATACGCTTAAAGAAATAGGTGTTGAGTACGAAAGCCCTAACGCCAAAAAAAGTTAAATTTTGCTATGGAGGGTGCGAAAAAAGTCGATTTTTCCGTATCTTCATGCCTTGATTATGTTATGATATCAACATGATTGAACTCGAATTTGAAGATAATAAAAATTTTTCACATTTAAAACGCAATATTACGAAATCTAAGTCTTTTGTGTTAACCGGTTTGACCTCTTTTTTAAGATTGCTTTTGATTAAGGAAATTAAGGAACCCTTTTCAATCAAGAGAGTGCAACCTCTTGATTGGAAAAAGACTTGCCAATTAAAGAAAAAAATCATTTTCATTACTTCAAACGAGCAAAACGCACTGAAATACCAAAACGATTTAAAAATAGCTTTTGACATAGACGCAGAAGTTTTCCCTTTTCAGAACGTTTCTTTGTATGAAACTGTTTCGCCTAATCTTTACGATTATTCAAAACAGCTTGAAATTTTACAGTCCAAGCCTGATGTGATAATAACACCTGTTAAGGCACTTTTGGAGAAGTTTGCGGATGAAAGTTTTATAGAAAAAAATTCAATCAATTTAAATGTTGGCGATGAAATTAATCCCCAAAAATTTTCTCAAAACCTGATTAATCTTGGTTATAAGCGTTCAACAATGGTGAGCGATATTTCTGAATTTTCGGTCAGAGGTGATATTATAGACGTTTTTGCAATCGGACGACTTCCTATAAGGATTGAATTGTGGGGGGATGAAATTGTCGATTTGAGATTTTTTAATAACGAAACTCAAAAGAGTGTTGAGAAAGTTAAGAAAATTTCGATTAAACCGGTTTACAAATTTATATTGGATTCAAAGAACAAAGAAGATTTTAGAAAATCGATAGGACATCAATCAAACAGTGAGCTTGTTTCCGCTTTAAGTGAAAAAATTGAAGAAGAATGCTATTTTGAGGGAATTGAAGTTTATCAAAATTATTTTAATTCAAATTTAGTAAGTTTTTTCGATTATTTTAAAAACCCCTCACCCCAACCCTCTCCCGCAAGGGGCGAGGGGGAAAGAGCTCACCTAGAATGTGATTACGTTTTGGTTTTCGACGAAATGTCTGAAATTTATTCAAAATTCGAATTTATTTCAGAGAATTTTGAACAACAGTTGCAAGAAAATCTGAAACTCAATTTGAATCTTGAATTATTGGGTAGAAATCATTTTGACATCAATGACTTTAAGAACCAGACCGCAGGTTTTGCAAAAATAGGGCTTAATAATTTTATCGATTCAGAATACGACGAAGTAATTGAGTTTGATTCTCAGCCAGTCAAAGGGTATTTTTCTAATTTGGATGAAATAGCTCAATTTATCCATTCCAAAGAAGGCTATCAGATTGTGGTGGCTACAGATTACCCTCAAAGGGTTAAAGAAATTTTTGCGGAAAAAAATATCCATAATTTGCTTTTTATGGAGAATTTGTCCTGTGCCGGCTGTCTTTTAGAGGATTTTAAGCTTGTTTTATTAACCGACAGAGAGCTGTTTAATAAGCGTTCAAAGGAAATCACGGCTTCAAAACGTTCTTATTACAAAGAAAAACAAGAATATATTGACGGCATTAATGATATTAAAGAAGGCGAGTATGTTGTACACAGCGTTCACGGGGTGGGAATATGTCTTGGGCTTTCGCAACAGCAGATTGACGGGCAGTATAAGGATTATTTGACCATTGAGTATGCAAACAAAGATAAATTGCATATTCCGGCAGAGCAAATCAATTTGCTTTGCCGATACAGAGGTGCTGGAGCCGTAAAGCCTCATCTTTCGAGGATGGGCGGGCATGATTGGGAAAACACCAGAGGTCGCGTTAAAAAAGAAGTAGAGGCCGTTGCGGTTGATTTGTTGAGGCTCTATGCAAAAAGAAAAATGCAACAAGGGATAGTTTTTGAACCTGATACCCCTTGGCAGGTAGAAATGGAGGAGGCTTTTGAGTATGTAGAAACTCCTGACCAGATGAAATCTATTGTCGCAATTAAATCTGATATGGAAGCAGAAACTCCTATGGACAGGCTTGTTTGCGGTGACGTTGGATTTGGCAAAACAGAAGTTGCTATAAGAGCTATTTTTAAAGCGGTAGCTGCGGGCTATCAAGTTGCCGTTATTGTTCCTACAACAATTCTTGCAATGCAGCATTTTCAGACCATTCAAGAGAGATTTAAGCCGTTTGCGATGAAAGTTGAGTTACTTTCTAGATTTAGGACTTCAAAACAACAAAAAGAGACACTCAAAGAACTTGCATTAGGCATGGTTGATGTAGTTATTGCGACACATAGACTGCTTCAGGAAGACATTGTGTTTAAAAAACTGGGGCTTTTGGTTATCGATGAGGAACATAGGTTCGGGGTTCGCCACAAAGAAAAACTTAAAAAATTAAAGGAAAATATCGATATAATAAGCATGTCTGCTACTCCGATTCCAAGAACGCTTTATATGTCGCTTTCTGGCATTAAAGATATGAGTGTAATTAACACTCCGCCTAAAAATAGGCTTCCTATAAAGACTTTTGTGGGTGAATATAACGAAAATACTCTGAAAAACGCCATAATCCATGAATTAGACCGTGACGGGCAAATATTCTACCTATATAATAGGGTTGAAACTATTGAAGAATTTAAGTTTAACCTCCAGCAACTTGTTCCATCCGCTCGGATTGTGGTCGGGCATGGTCAGCTGGATGAAAAATCGCTTGAACAGGTTATGATTGATTTTGCAAACAAAGAGTTTGATATTCTTCTTTGCACGACTATAATCGAATCAGGGCTTGATATTCCAAATGCAAACACCATGATAATTCATGATGCCGACAAATTCGGACTGGCTCAACTTTACCAACTTAGAGGTCGTGTCGGGAGGTGCGAAAGACAAGCTTACTGCTATTGTTTCTACAAGAAAAGTAAAAGTCTTACCCAGCAAGCTATCGAAAGGCTTAAGGCCATAAAAGAATTTACAACCCTAGGTAGTGGATACCAAATAGCCCTACGGGATGTAGAAATCCGTGGGGTTGGAAATATCCTTGGAACTAAGCAGCATGGACATATGGTAAATGTGGGTTTCGATACTTATTGTCAGCTTTTAGAAGAGACTATTAATGAATTGAAAGGCGAAACGGTGGAAACAGTTTCACCGACTATCGTCGATATTAATGTTACTGCATTTATCCCCGATGAATGGGTTGGTTCTGCTGAGCAAAAAATGATTGAATATAAAAGGCTTGCGGATGTTAAAAACCAATTGGAACTTGATTATATAACTGAGGAGTGGCAAGATAGATTTTCAAAACCACCTGAGCCCGTTTTGAACTTAATAAAATTAATTAAAATCAGACTTGCCGCAACTGACGCTAAAATTTCTGTAATTCGTGAAACTCCTGATAATCTAAGGATTTACACCCCTTATTCTCAAGTTGAGTGGAGAATAATTCAAAAAGCGTTACCTTCAAATATTACAAAATGTATAAAGTTTACTTTGGCTCCAAAGTCCTGTGTGGATGGCAATTCCATTGTTTTATTGGATACTTCGTATATGAACTTTGATGAAATATTTAACATATTAATAGATTTGGTTTATTATATTTATAAAATAAGTCACGAGTACACAAATTAATCAGAAGAGGAGATAATATGAAAGGCAAAAAATTATTTGCAACAATAGCAATTTCTACAATGCTATTAACCGGTTGCACTTTTGGCCAGCCAAAAGATGTTATTGTTAAGGTAAATGGGACAAATGTTACTCAAACTCAGTTTAACGAGATGTTTGACAAAGCGGCAAGCAATTCTATGTTTTCTCAGATGGGTATAGATGTTAAAAAGGATAAAAACGGCTTTTTATACCTTATGATTAAAGATAGAGTGGTTAACGAATTGATTGTTAAAGCACTTATCGACCAAGAAGTTGCTAAAAGAGGTATTAAAGTTACCAAAGCAGATACAGAAAAAGAATTGAAAGCTATTATAGACAAACTTGGTTCTAAAGAAAAATTCAACGAAGTTTTGAAACAAAACGGAATTTCTTCTGCCCAGTTCAAAAAAGATATGGTTGAAGAAGTTAAAATGAAAAAACTTGTTGAATCTTTATCTAAAGTTCAAATTTCAGAAGCAGAAGCAAAGAAATTTTATAAGGAAAATCTGAATAAATTTAAATATCCTGATAAAGTGAGAGCTTCTCACATCTTGATTTCTGCAAATCAAGAAGAAATTAAACAAAAAATTACTTCAGATCCTGCTAACAAAAAATTAGACCCTGCTGCAATAAAAGCTAAAGTTGACGCTGAACTTGCGGTGAAACTTGAAAAAGCACAAAAAATACTTGCAGAAGTGAAAAAAGACCCTGCTTCTTTTGCGAAAGTGGCTAAAGAAAATTCTGACGACACTACAAGTGCAAAACAAGGTGGCGATTTAGGATTCTTTGCAAAACAAGAAATGGTTGAACCATTCGCAAATGCAGCGTTTGCTATGAAACCAAATACTATAAGCGAGATTGTCAAATCTCCTTATGGTTACCATATAATCTTAGTTACTGACAGAATGAAATCCGGTCAAGAGCCGTTTGAAAAAGTAAAAGGTGAAGTAACAACTTATTTGGAAAGCCAAGCACAAGTTAAGGTTTTGGAAAACTTGATTGAGTCTTTGAAAAAACAAGCGAAAATTGAGTACGTTAACCCTGAGTATAACCCGACTTCAATACAAGATGCTTTGAAAAAACAAGCGAAAACTAACCCGGCTGCAAAACAAGAAATGGATGGTAAAAATCAAAGTGCAACTCCAGCACCAGCACCAGCTAAGAAGTAATTTCTTTAAAATAAAATCAAAAGGGGCTTTTTCTTTAGAAAAAGCCCCTTTTGATATGTAATTTATATCGGTGCGTATGACGCACCCTACTTTGCTGTGTTTGAGCGATTTGAAATCTGTATTTATAAATTGTAATAATACGTCATTGCGAGGCATATATTATGTAGGTTGAGAATAAATGAACGACCGAAGCAATCTCATCCAAGACTTGAGGAAGATTGCTTCGGTGGAATACTTGTTACGGAGTCGTTGTTTCATGTCTCGCAATGACGTGGTGCTATAAGTAGGTTGGGATTGCAATCCCACCCAAATAAGTTGATTGTTTAATAAAAAAATAAAGTAGCTCGTAAGCCGGGTTCTGTTTTTAGATAATCATCTGTCTCGAACTACAATTGCTTGCAGCCTCTAGCGATTTTTCTGAAGATGGCGGACAACCATTCTTGCTCGTTAGCATTAAACGGCGTTTCGGTCTTGTCCTGCGACAAGCCCTTCAGCCTCTGCTCACTCGCACTAGCCTTCAATTCAATCTTGCATCCAATCGGGGTTTACCTAGCCGCATTCTCTCGAATACGCTGGTGAAGCTCTTAACTCACCGTTGCACCATCGCCTGTTCGCTTTCGCGTCATCGGCAGATTCCATCTCTGTGGCACTTTCCACGGGCTCGCACCCTCCGGAGTTTCTCCGGCGATCTGTCCTTAGATGCCCGGACTTTCCTCATTTGATTGCTCAAACGCGATTATCCGACTACTTTATTGATTACATGATAACACGAAAAGAAAAATATAAGATTCATGTTGTCGGGCAAGTATGCCCGACCTACATTAGCCGTCTTAAGTAGGGTGCGTCACACGCACCGCCATGAAGTCATAAAGTAAATATTATTTTATGAAACACAATTTGATATTTTTACCAAAAGAAAGCCCTTCTCACTTATAGCAAGAAGGGCTTTAAATCCATAATAATATATTTAATCCGTATAGAAAGATTCTTAATAGCGTAAGTCAGCTTCATTTTAAACCAAGTTAGCTGAAAGAAAATTCTTATCGCAACCCCGAAAAAGTTCTTGGATGCAACTAACTTACACTCATATACTACAATCTTTTTCATGCCGTTTCACCATTCCAAAGAGCGACATTTTAACTTTTAATAATGCCGTGTAATTAACTCTTTGGGATTAACTATTTTTTTACTTAAATCTATTGAAAAAAAAAATTGTTTGTTATAAACTAAAGCTCATGCGGAAGTAACTCAATGGTAGAGTACCTGCCTTCCAAGCAGGTTGTTGCGAGTTCGAGTCTCGTCTTCCGCTATTATTCTGAAAATTGAATAGAAAGACGACTCGAACTACGTTCTTGGCACGCACGCAGATTTGTAGGGCTCGTAAACTCGCCAACAAATTCTAACTGGCTGCATACTTGATTCTACGCAATCAAAGATTGCTTGAATCATCGCATCTCGTCTTCCGCTTACTTTTTTTCCAAAAAAAGTAAGCAAAAAAACTTTTCACACTCTAGACGGTTTAAAATCCACAAGATTTATGTTTTATTTATTTTGAATTTTAAGGAACTTATACAAATGATTTCAAATTTTTTATCCCAACATTCCGGCGAAATTACCGAACTTTTATTGGCTTTTGTTGTAGTCTTCGTGTCATTCAAATTGGTTGACATTTTTAACAAAAATTTAAAAGATAAAATTCTTATTAAGCAATCGGACACTACTATTTTAGGATTTATGCCGATTATCGACAAAGTGATAAAAATAACTATTGTTTTTCTTGCAATTGCCACATTATTGCAAAGCCATGGATTTTCAATAACTTCCTTAATTGCAGGTTTTGGAATTACTGGCTTGGCCGTTGGTTTGGGGGCTCAAATTACTATTGCCAATGTTTTTGGTTCGTTTTCACTTTTGGCGGATAAAGCTTATAAAATCGGGGATTACATTATAATTAATCAAACCGTTCATGACAAAGCGGTTGAGGGTATAGTGGAAGATATAAACCTTCGTTCTACTAAACTCAGAACTACTGACGGAGGACTTGTAATTGTGCCTAATAACATTGTTGCAAATGGTGTTGTTAAAAATGTAAGCCAAACTGCAAATAGTCATGAATCTTAGACGTGATAAATTTAGACTTTCACAAAACCCCTCACCCCAGCCCTCTCCCGCAAGGGGCGAGGGAGAATATTCCTCGCTCAAAATTAAGTTGTGAAAGGGTCTTAAATTATGAAAATTAAAATAATAGCACTCGGTAAAATCAAAGAGAAATTTTTGAAAGAGGGAATTGACGAATTTCTTAAGAGGCTCACTCCTTATACTTCTCTTGATATAGTTGAGCTTACGCCTATAGAGATTAAAGACGAGAATCTGACATCAAGAATTTTGGAGCAAGAAGGCGAAAAGATTTTAGCCAATATTAAGCCAAATTCTTATGTAATAACGATGGAAATAAATGGGGCGAATTTTTCGTCTGAAAAATTCGCCCAAAAACTCGAAGAAATTTCGAACCAAGGTTTTAACGAGCTGGTTTTTGTTATTGGTTCTTCATGTGGAATTGCGAAATCAGTCTCAGATAGAGCTGATTTTAAGTTGAGTCTTTCAAAAATGACGTTCTTACATCAATTTGCAAGGCTTTTGCTTGTTGAACAGATTTACCGTGCGTTCAAAATCCAAAAGGGCGAAACGTATCATAAGTGACAGAATCTTTTTAAAAGAACTGAGGGTTTTCTTGGCAAAAGGCAAAATGCAAAAGGCTAAGAGTATGCTCATCACTTTTTACTCTTTGCTTTTTACTTTTTACTTAGCTAAACCCCTTTTAATCTTTCTTCAGGATCTGTAATGCTTGTTATTCTCAGTCCAAAGTTGTCTTCGATTACTACAACTTCGCCATGTGCCACCAGTTTCCCGTTGGCGTATAATTCAACCGGTTCTCCCGCAACTTTTTCCAGCTCAATAATTGAACCGCGGGTCAATTCCAAAACTTTTTTAATCGGAAGCTCTGTTCTGCCCAATTCTACAGTAAGTTGGAGTTTTATATCCATTAAGATGTCAAGATTTTTGTTTGCTTCACCTTGTGTTTGGTTTAAATCTTCAAAAGATGCAAATCTCACAGGTTGAACTGTAACCGTTTCTTCGGAATTGGTTTCTTCAGATTGTTTAATATCTTCGATAGGGGGTTCAAAATTGCTCACTGCTTTATCTGCTTTAGCTTCAATTTCTTCTGTTTGGGTTTCAGGCATTTCGGTCTCAACCTCAACAGCTTCTACTTCAGCAGCCGTTTCAGAGATTTTTTCTTCCGCTATATCCTTACCTTTGTCTTTTTCTGGCATTTATAAACCCTTTCCTAATTACCCTTAAATATAACCTTTTAAAAAGTCTGTTGTCGCATCATATCGATCCGTTATTTTTACACAGAGATTGTTTTTCAATGTGCCGGGTCTTGCAAAAAACTTCTTTTCTTCGTTTAATTTTATCACTAAATCATCTGATGTTTTGTTATCTAATTTTATTATGTCACCTTCTTTTACATCCAAAAAGTCGGCGAGCGTAATTTTGCAAGAGCCAAAAAGCACGCTCAAATCTACTTTAGAGGTGTTTAGTTTTTGAATCATTTTTTGACGTTCTTCGGTTGTTGCTACAATCCCCTTTGTTTGGAAGATGTGTTGTGTGCTAAGGTGTCCCAAAACTGTTTCTAAGACGGGATAAGGAAAGCATAAACTTATTAATCCAAAGTATTTGCCTGCAATTTGTACTTCAAAAGTTATCAGTGCTACGATTTCGCCAGCGGTTGCAACTTGAATCATCTGGTAGCTGTTGTCCAATCCTACAACTTCAGCTTGAACCGGTACAATAGTGCTCCAAGCAGATTCGAGTGTTTTAACAGTTCTCTCAATAACTTTTTTTGCCAGAGCTTCTTCAATATCGGTTAATTCTCTTTGTTTATTTTCGCTTAAGCCAATTCCACCAAGCATTCTGTCTACTATACATGAAAGCACTTCAAAACTTATCCCCAGCAAAATTTGTCCGGGTAGCGGATTAAGTTCAAAAATCCCAATAGTGATAGGGGATGGCATAGAACGCATAAATTCATCATAAGTTAATTGGTCAGTTGATACTACATCTATTTCAATGTGCATTCTTAAATATGCAGTTAAAACCAGTGAGATTTGTCTTGAAAATTCTCGGTGAACATCCTGTAAAGCTCTTAGGTGGTCTTTGGAAAATTTATCAGGTCGTCTGAAATTGTATAATTTATAACCTTTTTTGTAGTCATCTTCAGAATTATCGTCAGCATAAGGATTGTAAACATCCTCACCAGTCATAGCTGTCGAGCTCATATCAAATTTTTCGTTTAATTCTGTTTCTGACATTTTTCCTCTTTATTTGGTTGCTCGCGATTAACATCGTTTTTGTGTCAGCCTCAGCTCGCAATCCACTTATTGGATTATAAACTGACCAAAGCTAACTCTTATAACTTCTCTTTCGCCTGCAAAAAGACCATTTACCGCTTCGGTGATTTGTTCTTTTGCTAATTCTTTTCCGGCTACAGTTGAGACTTCTGCTGCGGTTTTGCTTGACAGGGTAGTTATAACTGCATCTCTTATAGCAGGCTTAAATTGAGCCATTTCTGCCTCCATTGGGTCTGCTGCTGCAGCCCCTTCACCTTCTTTTTTTGCAGGAGCCGCTGCCGGAGCAGCATCATTTGCTGATTTTGAAACTTCTAATGCCACGTTGACTTTTAGATATTTTCTAGGCGAAACATCACTTAAATTAAGAATAAAGTCGCCCAAATCTACTATAATTCCTCTTTGGACATCTTCTTCTCCACTACCGCCACTTGTATCGTCAGCTGTTGCAGCAGCGTCACCACTAGCTGCTGCTGCTGGTTTTGCCAGTTTAGCATTTAATAAGTTATTCATTAAAACATAAGTTACACTTAGGAACAACACGCAAATTAAAACGGTTGTAGCTAAATTAATAACAATCAGCTTCATATTTTCGTCAATTTTTATTTTAGGTTCTGCACCTTCTTCTTTTGGCTTGATTTCCTTAGGTTGATTTGGTTTTGCCATTTTTTTCCTTCTTTCCATTTCTTAATTTTGAGCTTTTAGCTTTAAATAGTCAGTAATTCCAACTTATTCATTTTTATTTTTCTAAAACTATTATATCAACTCTTCTATTTAACATTCTACCACTAATTGATGTATTATCACCAACCGGCTCATATTCCCCGTAACCTACTGCACATAACCTTTTTGGTGATATTTTACTGTTTTCCATTATAAAAGATATGATATTTGTTGCTCTTGCCGTTGATAGCTCCCAGTTTGACGGGAATTTTGTATTTTTGATAGGTGTTGAGTCCGTATGCCCTTCTATTATAACAGGGTTATCTATTTTTGTTAATACTTTTACAATTTCTGTGATGGTTGCTTTGGCTTGCGGTTTTATTATGGCAGAACCCTCATCAAACAATGTGGTACTGTTAACCCTTACAATTAAACCGCGAGGGTCTTTTACCAGATTTATTGATTTTGTTTGAGGAAGATTATCTTTAAACAATTTTGCAAGAGCCTCTGTTCCATAATGATTATTCTGCATTAAATTTTCTTGATATTTCGTAACATATTCAGTATTTGTTGTTCCTGTGAATGTTTTTTGCATTTTTTGTTGAATTTCAGTTAATTTTTGATTATCGATTTTTAAAATCGCATACATTACTATAAACAAAGCCAAAAGCATTGTCACGAAATCCGCATAGGATACGACCCAGCGGTTTATGTAGTCTTTGGAGTTTGTATAATAATCTTGTCTCATGCGTGAACCAAATTGTTTTTGTGATGAAATCTCAAGTATGCAACAAGCTTTTCTTCAATTATTGCAGGGCTTTCTTGCATCTGTATTGATAAAATCCCCTGTAATATGACTTCTTTCAATAATATTTTTTCTCTTGTTTTTTGTTTTAGATTCCCTGCAATCGGTAGCAAAACAAGGTTTGCAAATCCAACACCGTAAAGAGTTGATACAAAAGCGGTTGCAATCCCCGAACCTAAAAGGTCGAGGTCTTTCAAATTTGTCATAACCTGAATTAGCCCCATAACAGCCCCTACTACCCCAAAAGTCGGAGCATATCCTCCAAGTGCTTCAAAAACTCTTGAACTTATTAACTCTTCTTCTTCCTCGTAAGAGATTTCAGCGGAGAGAACATCATATAAAAGTTGAGGGTTGTTCATATCTATAGCCAACTGTAGACCACGGGAAAGAAAAGGGTCTTCTACCCTGTCAAGAACTCCTTGAAGTGCTAAGATTCCGTTTTTTCTCGCAAAGTATGCAAGTTGAATTATGTCATCGACGACTTTCATTGTTTTGTTTTCTTGTTTGGAAAATATTTCGCGGGCAGTTTTGAAAGCTTTTTTAATGGTTGAGGAATTGAAGTTTAAAAAAGACGCACATAAGGTTCCGCCGATTACGATAAAGAACGCCGTAGGCTGTAATAGTACCAGAATAGAGCCACCCTCAAGCAACTGAGTGACAAAGACCATCACAAACCCTAACAAAAGTGCATAAACTGCCGTTTTATTCAAAATTCCCCCTCAAAAAGTAAAATAATCCCCTATTTAACCCTTTGATTGTCCCATATTTTGGCAAAATGGG
>Ga0302271_10003522_pt1 | contig 13169 bp, 8 predicted proteins | sample III_Bog_N1_1_FD_198767 | JGI IMG/M metagenome (GOLD analysis project Ga0302271, IMG submission 198767) | Peat permafrost microbial communities from Stordalen Mire near Abisko, Sweden - III_Bog_N1_1 | ecosystem: Environmental > Terrestrial > Soil > Wetlands > Peat | place: Sweden: Abisko... | reverse complement strand
ATCTTATTTGAGATTTAATTTTTACTAAAAAGCATAATCATTTTTTGGTAGTTCTTTACAACTCAACGAAATCAAAGTCATTAAGCAAATCATCAGATTTTCTAAAATGTCTATGATCTCCTCTCTCCATCTTAATTTCTATGGGTATGCATTTAAAACGTTTTAAAAGATAAATCAAACTATTTGGATTTACTTTATCGTATCTTTGTCAAAGCGTCTCAACTCTTTCCTAAAAGAGTAGAGAAGTTCTCTCTTAGGAATAGACACTTTTGTCACTGGAGACATTTGATTTTTTCATTCAAGAGCTCTGATAATATCCAGCTGAACTATTGAAAATATTATCATTTACTAAATAAGACACATAAATCTAAAACATGACAAAAAAGTAATACATTCATGTGCAATTCATCAATATTCTTGTTAATAAAATCTCCTCATTTTGTAGTCAATTTTTCAATTTGTTTTGTTGAATATTCGAATGTGACATTTATATTAGACTGAAGCATATGCCCAGCTGAAATGAACATATAATAATGCCTTGACTTTTTGATTTTCAATATAAAATAGCCTATCCTATTGCATTAAACATAATCAAAAAATAAATAAAAAATTAATTAATTAAAGTCCTTCCTTTTCTCTCGCTAGAAACTAAAATGGTCAACGTCAGAAACATCCAATTCGCTAGATACCACTTCTTAGCTGTTCTCTCAACCTTCACTTACCTCGCTACTCGTTGCGCTCTTGTTGATTACAAGAAATACTACGCTTATGCACCTGTCAAGAGAATCTGAAAAAGCAGAAATAGAGACAATAGAAGATGAGCCAAATTCAGCAGTGTGGGTGTGTATCTATCCATAAAATAGTCTACATCGAAGCTTGCTTTGAACTCTTTAGCACTGCGAATATGCTCCTTACTACCTCTAAAGATTTAATAATCATGTATTCTGGTTATTTGTTTATGAATGTCTTTGCAAATGGCTAGTTTATTTGAGAAAATGAACATCTTCACTAAAAAATGAAAAGACATTGTAGTCTGTAATGAGTATTTTATCCACAAAACACAAAAGAGCAACTAATCGCTTATTTAATTGGATGATTAACTTATTTTTTACAATCCAAATGCTCCATTGATATTTTGCAGTCTTATTTTTTTTAATAGCAAACTAACTTGGAATCTATGTGGAAACAAAAATAGAAAATGCATTTACAGCAGAAAATATTCTCAATAATTGATGCAACTTTGCATAAACCTATGAAAAATTAAAAATATATGAATGAATAAGAATTGAAGGATTAAACTAATTACCAACGAAATAAGTTTTTTTTATATTTTTTTGTCTTAACTGTTCATAAGCATAACTGCAGAGAAAAGCCAAAATGCTTCTCCTCTCTTCTGCTTTGTTTTTTTCAAGAAAATGATAAGGATCTTTAAGTTTCTTTATTATTGAATATCAAGCAACTAAAAGGATAATAGCTACATTTTGGTAGAATCGAAATTGATTATATTAACAATGATTATTGAAAAAAGAGCGTTAATTTTGGCAATCGAATGCAGAAATTTTAAGAATTTGTTTGATTAACGGGAAAATAAGACGAAGATTGCAGATAGTTTGTCATAGCAAATAAGAACCATATAAGTGAGGAGAATGAGCAGCAACACTAGTAAGTCTATTTCCCTTGGCGCACTTGAAAAAAACAGATAGATTTAACAAAATTCAGTAACATAACTCAGACAGGATGTCTAACAATTACAGTAGCGTCTTTACGTCTCACAGCCTAACGATACACTTCTTGAACTGCAGAATCAATATGCAACTCTTCAACAGAAACAACAACAACAAGCAATCTACAATGAAGATGAAGAAGGACAGCTAATGGGGCAGCTTATTGATATTCTATCGAACTAGTAAATGAGTATGAACATACCTGAAGAACTCAAACAAGAAGCGCTAGTTCTTCTCAAAGCTAAGTTAACTGATAGTGTCCCAGTTGGCAAGCAACAAACGTCTTAAATCTTGAGAGAAGAGACAAATAATATCCCGAATCACAGTGGCAATTTTGGCGATAATAACAACTTGCATGCTTCTTAGGAGAATCACTTCGATAATTAATCTAAAAGAGATAATGCTAGCACATACAATCAATAGTAGTAGTAGTAATAACCTTCAGAATTACAATAAGGATATGAAGAACAACAACCTCTTAAAGAGTCAAACAAACTCTCTAAGAAGTTAACAATCGCTAATAATCCGTTAGAGTTAATTCAAGAGGAGTCTATTATGAGTTATGGACAAAGTGATTAAAAGAAAATGAGAAGTCTCACTGGAAGTAACATCCCTTCGAGATCGGTACTAAAAGATTTACCATAAGACAAAGAAAGAAGGATACAAAGGCATTCCCCTGAGATATCTCCAGATTCCTGTGAACGATCAGCGGAAAAGATTAAAGCAAAGAGATCAACTTCTGCGACTAGAAATTCTGCAGAGAATGATTCCAGTGCATATCAGAGGAAATTGCTCTCAAAGATGTTTGGTGAAAAAGAAAATATGGTAGAGAATTCGGAGAAACAACCTATTTCTGAAAAGAGATATCGAAATGGAACTTCGAATATGCTGTTGGCTTCGCAAGGTAAGAATAAAGAAAGATAATTGAGTAGATTTACATATGTATTAGTGCTCATAATCACTTGTCTCTCTCTCTCTCTCTCTTTTCTCAAAGGAAGTAGACTACAAGGTAGTAGTAGCATTTTAGAAAACGATTTGAAGAAATTGCGTATCGATTCATTTGAGAATTTCGGTTAAGGAGCAACTGGAAAGTTAGCTTTGTTAGAGGCAGTAAAGATATTTTTCAAAACTTACAATAACTTTGTCTTTTATTTACTTATTCATTTCCCTTTTTCAGGAGGCAAAAGCGGCTTAGCTTGAAAAGAAGTACCTGCAGGAAGATATAAACATACTTCGAGGATAAATTGCTCAGGAGAGAAAAATGCAAGAAGAAATTAATTTAAATTAACAATTACTGTTTCATTAAATGAACTCTCTGTCAAAAAGCTGCAATGTAAGGAAGATATAAAGCAAATAGATCAGAGAATTATTGTATTTATCATTGTGTTTGTATATTTTGAATTGGATAATTAGATGATGCAAGTAGAAGGTGTGAGTAAAAAGAAATCTTTACTTGAATCTCGGCAAGAAGTCAAGGAATTGGAGATTGAAAAGGAACAGCTGATTATGCATTTAACAGGGGTTGATGAATAAACAACTTAAGAGAAAGATTACATTTATACATACAAAGTGCTCATCGATGAAATCAAGAAACAAATCAAAACGGAAACTGTAAAACAAACAATACAATAGCATACAATCAGATATTGATTCTTACATTTTATTCTTGAAATTAGAAACTTAAAAGTGAATTGAAGCTTAAGGGATAAAGCAGCCTTAAAACATTAGAAAGTATCCGCAAGAAACACAATGTATTGGTAAGATTATATTTTAAAAGAAAGAAAATATCACTATTTTTGGGTAAAATGTTTGTTTTTGTTTCAGAATGGTTAGAAAAGTGCTTACATAAGATCCGTTGATGCTACTCTGAATCGCTATTTCGAAAAGGCATGAAGGCGATGAACATATTCATTTTAGCTCTTTGCAGACAATATCAGAATATTTAATAATTAATTAGAACCTTCTCTCCTTTCTATCTTTGCTGTTTTGTTTTTTTGTGAAATAATTAACTTGTATCTTGTGCTAAGTTTAAATCAAAAATATCTTGCCATAACAATGACTGTGTTTATGCTTAAATAGTGTGTTTTCCCTTCGCGCAGGAAGCTGTTTTTCCCAAGGATCTCAGCTTTCAGTTCTTTACGCGTGATGTTCTTCGGGAGTGATGCATTTGCATTTCCAGTACTTAAATCATTAGACGAATAAAGATAACTTTTTTCAGATGTCATCAGCAACTTACAAGTTATTACGCATGTCAAAACTAGTAAAAGTAAGAAGACTACAAACCCAATTGAGAAATATGCCACCGAGAAGAATCTACGTAAAAATAATTTACTTTTCTTTAGCTAAAAATCATAAATATCAACATTTTTGTTGTCCTTGAAGCTTTATTTCAGCCAGTTGGGATAACTCCAAATAACAGAAAAAATGAGTGGCTTGAATTCAGCGAAAGTGATGCGTTTAACCCTAACAATGCACCAGATATTGGTATTGTATGCTCATACGGATACATGATTCCATCGTATCTCATAGATAAATTTTCCAAAGGTAATAAATAAGTAACATTCTAAAAGAAATCTATTCTTGAAATTTATTACAACAACAAATATCATTTCTCATCTTTTAGGTATGTTTGTTATCCATCCAAGTTTGCTCCCAAAATATAGAGGAGCATCTCCCTTGCAATACGCATTACTCAATGGAGATAAAGAAACTGGCACTTCCATCATTGAAATCAGCAAATTGCAATTCGATGCTGGGAGAGTTGTGGAACAAGTAAAGTTTTAGATTCCACCTACATTTACCTACACTGATCTATCTTTAGCTCTTTCGAATTTATGTAAAAAACAGTTTGTTTCCATTTGATTTTAAGAATTATTTTTTCGATCTCAAAATATATCTTACTTTGCAGAGTTACTTTTGAATTAATTATGTTGTTTGTCTCCTTCTTCAGCTAGCTAAGCAATCGTTAAGGTGCTTAAAAATCTCGATGAATCGAAATAAAATGCTGTCTAATAAGACGAGACTGCTTTATCCAAAGCCCCAAAATTTCTAAACTCTGACGTTATCCTTGATTTCGAAGCTGAAAACGCAGATTAAATATTCAATCGCTATCGATGCTTCAAAGGAACTAATTTTGTATCTGTGAGAGCTTATTTTAATAAAAAAGAAATCATTATTGACAAAATGAGCCCAGTGTCTGCAAAAGAACAAGAAATATTGAAATAATTGATCAACAGCCATCCAAGATCGTTATGGGCGTTTAAATAAAAATCTATGAAAAATTATTTCTACGTGAAATGCTAAGAAGGATTTGTAAGAATCGATGAATGGAGATTCTCAGATTAAACAACACGCCCAGCTTACACTTTCGTGGATTAGTTCATGGATAAAGAAGAAATGGCGAAAAATCTTGAAGGGCATGGAATGATATTCTTTGATGCAAAAGAAGCAGGAACTAATTCTTAAGAGGGGAAAATAACCCATGTGTGATTATTAAAAGTGAAAGGATCCTCACAGAAGATTATTTAGTTACTCAGTGATTTGATCAAAGCAGGGAAATTATTAAAACTTTTTTTTTGGTACAATAAAATAGCGCGGTGATTGATTAATTATTAGATTTATTGGAAGAAAAATTTTGTGATTCAAAAAATTTCTAACATAGAGTAAATCTGTTTCAAGTCAACTGAAAATAATAATAGCTGGGTATTGAGTAGCAGAATGGAAAGGAAATTCGAGTTAAAATTGACTTGGAGTTTAAATAGTATTAAAGGAAGGGGAGAGGAGGGTAGAAAAAAAAGTAAAAAAACCCATCTATTTCCTTTTTGATTTGATTATTTTTTAAAATATTAACTTGTTGTTCTCAATTGTGATAACTTACTAATAGAAGGAAATCGAAAGGGAAAAGATTGTTGTTTCGATAAATAAAAACACTAGGAAAAATTAAATCTAAAGAGAAAGCTGAGAAAGCTACAAAAAAAGTAATATAAAAAAAAATTTCCTCTGCTAACTCAGTCACAAAGAAAGCTAATAAAAAGAAAGATCCAGCAACTCTCTTTAGAAGCTATTTTAGAATTTGCTTTCGTTATCAAGAGTGCTATCTTTAGAGCCACTTGGAGTACCCAAAGAGAAGAAATAAAACATCGCCTGGAGAAAAAAATAAAGTTGAAATCTTTTCTAATCTTAGAGTAGTTTCAAAATCTCCTTTTACACTTTGAAATTACAAGGTTTTAGCTGAAGAAATAGAAGAAAAACCCATCATAGCTATCTATTCTTTCAACACACTAATTCACATTACATCTAGAAAGAATTCGCTAGATTATTTTATCAAATCAAAAACTTTTGATATCACTGATTTTCCTTTGGGAATTAAATTATCCAGTAATAATAATAAATTTAATAAATATTTCAGCTTTAAATTGAAAAATGCCAACAAAAAGCAAACGATCTTCATCAAAAAAGAGGAGTTCATCTTCCTCATCTTCTTAATCTTCGTCATCATCCTCATCTTCTTCATCGTCCTCTTCAGATTCTGGAAATGATCACAAAGCAAATTCTAAGCAAAGCCGAGGATAAAGGAGAGCAGCATCTATGTCAAAGAGACAGCAATCTATGAAAAAGCGATCTGTAAACAGATAGCCAGGAACCAAATTAGAAATCAACGATGCAGAAGACGATTACAATCTAAACAATGCCCAGCGAAGGAGACTGAGTTTCAAGAGAGCAACCTAAAACATGATGGAAGCACGAAAAGAAACGAGGATCATGAACATAATGAACACTAAATTAAAAGTCAACAATTTAGAAAACGAACTAGAACTATAGAAAAGAGAAAATGAAAAAATCGAAAGGGAAAAGAACACCCAACAAGAAGCAGCATTAAATCAAATGAATGAACTCCAAAGCGAACAGATGAAGTTGCTCAGGAAAGCTGACGAAAAGAGCTCACATATTCAAAGCATCTAAAAGAAACTCGATGAATAAAAAAAGAATGAAGTTGATATCATGTCTACAAAAAGCTACAAGCAAAAAACTCGATATTTTAACCTTAGCAATATCTCTAAATATCTCTACAGCGATTATTTGCTTTCGAGATTTACATATCGAATCGCGAATAACTTTGACTACAAAGTCTACGAGCATTTTGCCTTTATGGCATATTTCTTTTGCAATTCCATTCTTGGATCGATTATTTTCATCTATCTCTACGCTGCGCATCTGTTTTCGAATCCTTACTAGGTTACATTCAGACAATAGATGTTTTCTTTCTCTTTCGAGCCTTCTATTGTTTTTATAATACTCCTACTTCTGTTTCTGCTGTCTCAGATTGTCTTAGCGTTTCTGAAATTTGACAAATATAAAGTCAGAAGAGTCAGTGAACTAGCGAGATTTACTTCTAAAATTAGTGTATTTAAGTTGGTAGTTTCGGAGTATAATTGGCGTATCAGTAGTAGGATTTAACTCGAAAAAACTCAACTTGCCTTGATAAATCGTGCGAATTACATTCTCAAAGAGTAGCCTCCAGTAGTAAAGCCAAGCGTAATGTTTGCTAGAAGATTACTGAGCATGGGGATTTGCTGTGGAATCGTTTTCGGATAATTGTAAGAACATTTTTCATTTTTTTATTAGAAATATTAATCAAAAAGGGAGAGAGATTTAAAAAGTAAAAAGGAAGAGTTTTACCTCACCCAAAAGACTGATTTTAAGACCTTAAAAAAAAAGAACTTGAATTTTAAATATTTAATATGTCTTCTTTAAAATAGATAAATCAAGCAATTTCCAAAAAACTGTTGTCTTTTTCGGAATAATTTAAATTTCAGGCTTAGAATTCTTTTAATTTACCCAATATCATAATTTCAGGTTTCTCCTCTATTTATCTAATAAATTGCACATATTATATAAAGTTAAACAATTTGATTAATAGATCATCTTCCTTTCTGCTTATTGTAACCTTTACCTTTTTGTTTTTCTTAGGATTGTGATCAAGATATTCTTAGAATAAACCTAGAAACTTGGTTTTTCCTTTTTCATCGAATCGAGCATCGTTGGATTTGTCTGTGCAGTTATTTGCATCATCGGCAGCTTCTTATCTGAATTCCTAAAACCACTAGAACATTTAGATGGCTTTTTCATAAAGTAATTCCGTTATTTCTGCATGCAGATGATCCCTTGCTGCTATATAGTTCTAACAAAAACTATGCTTGTGTACGAAGGGAAATATTCCATCCCAGATATATTTTAGTCCGTAAGTTTTGATTAATCTATTTTTAGCTGCCCGAATGAGCAGCTTGGCTATGATCTCGGCATCTTTATGGTTCTCTACGCACTAACAAACGTTCTGCTTACATACGCATACGTCTTCGGCCATTTTGTTCTTGGTAAATGCATGAAAAAAACAGCTCATTCTTAAATCGCTATGAAATATCTTTTCTACGTTCGCTTCTAATCAATCAAGATGACTGTCCCCTATCTCGTAGTGTTCTTCTTAATGATGTGCGTTATCCCGCATAGCCCATTTATAACTCTCCTTGCAGCAGTTCTATTTTTCATTTTATTCTTTCACAACTACCTGCAGACAAAAACCTTCTTTCTCCCATAACTCGACAATGTTTCTCAAGGGATGATTAAAGGCATGATCTGTAAACTCCTAGCAATAACTGTAATTCTTGGATCAATTTACTAAATTGCGTTTTTCAGTATTACCTTTGATGAAGGGGCTTTCGCAAGCAAAGGGAAAATCTACGAATGTGGGCCATTTTCTAGAGGTTAAGTGCCTCTAAACAGCATATGGTCGAACATAGGGTATTTTGATGATTTGCTAGATGTTATCACATGGAAACCAGTGATCGTGTTCTCATTGGTTTTAGCCTTACTTTTGTTGTTCTCAAGCTTAAATCAAATCCATGAATGGTAATCTCAGTACACAAAGAAAAACAATGAACTAAGAGCAATTAAGAAATTCTATTCGACTCAAGTTGACCATCTTGAAGATAAAATAAACTATGCACAAGCAAATATCGAAACTATGGTGGAATAAGATTAAATTGATTAAGTTATCCAAACTAAGAAACGAACATTAATAATATCTCCGTCGTATAACTCTTTTGACACAACTTAAATTCCACAAAATCAGACAATTCTTCAGAATCAATCTTAAATTCCACTTAATCAAGGAAATTTCAATTCATCAACGCCATTCAGCAACAACAATGGGACTCCTGGACATATTAACCTTAATAATATGACAAACGCTAGTGTAACAATACAACCATCGTCTAAATCGATTTAAATCAAGGAATTGCAGGCACGAGAATAGAATGTTAGACCAAGATAAATTCATTCAACTTTTGTTAGTAAACTGTTAAATTTAAATACTTTTGCTAATACTAATAATAATAGTACTAATAATAATGGTAAAAGTAATTCAAACACACCACTTGTTTAGTAAGCAGCCAGCCCTATTGTCAATGTGAATCCCAAGCCTCTGTTTAGTCTAGCTTCAATGCCTTCTATCCGCAAAATTTGACTAAAATTAGATCTTTTATCGTATTTAAATTTATCTATGTAACTTCAATATTTTTAGTTTTCTGTTCTTGATGAATAATAAAAGTCTATTTTCTAAAATATGAAACGAATTTCATGTCGAATTGCAAGATTTGCTAATAAAAGTTTTGCAGGAAAGAATAGCAAGGTGGGGAGGAGGGGATCAATTAATTTTTCACAAAGCTCAGGTAAAAATCATTATCCAAAAATCTAAGAAACCAATAGGAATTAATGTAATCGATCTTTAGAGTGATTTTATTACCCACTTTTGATTGTCTTTTTTCATGAGAAAATTAGCCACTCAAAAAATTGCAAAAAATTTAATAATTAAAACTATAATAGCTCATGTTTAACATCGTCAATGGTGTAACAAAAGCTAAAAGAGGCTTTCTTACTCATCATATCAAGCCTCCAAAAGAAGAAGACCATCCTTAAGAAGAGGAAGATACTCAGAGTATATTTACATTGGAATAAATGGCTCGAGATGAGAGGAATAATAAGGATATTACACCTGATAAATATTTTTTTGGAAAACTCAATGAGATATTCTCTTAGATCCTCGGGCCAACTATCCGCAGAGAGTTCAATTACTTTCAAGTCTAAGATTTCGTGGAGGAGAAACTTCTCAGGTAGTTGAGCTGTATAGAAGAAGATGAATTATGGGAGGTAAGCAGTGAGAGATTCAAAGCGAAAGAATTTGAGTTAAAAACAGAATTGTTATGATATATTTTTGTTCAAACTACTTTTTTGTTTTAGTATGCGATTAAGATCCTACGAAAAGATGTCGACAAGCGATTATTTGAGGAAATAATAATTCTACAGAAAATCACTGAGAATGTCGAAGCATTTAAGTAAATTCGCAAGATTAAAGGCAGAATGGTGCTGTTTTAATGTCTCAAAAATCTTCGCTATAAATATGGAAAAATTGGAACACTTCTTCAAAAGCAAGGAGATCCTGTTAAATGTCTTTATATTGTCTTAAAAGGGCTTGTTTAAATCAAACAAGCACCCAAAAAAGATGAAAGTACACCTAAAGAATAAGAGGCTTAGAAATAGCGGTCTAAAAAGGGTGGTAAAAATGGAGGAATATCAAGACAGTCTAGCTTTCACGAAAGCCTAGAGGAACTTAAAACAGTGAATAAATTAAAAGTTACTTATCTAAACAAGGGAATGAGCTATGGAGATCGTTATTTCTTAGAGAAAGATGATGGTTTAGCTGATAATCAGGCATATCTATTTGATAACTGTCACCTTGCTTACCTAGAGATTCTTAAGTTTAAAACGATCTTAGGTAAGGAACTCAAAAGAGAATATATATTTTTGTATTCATTATCTTGGAAGTAACTTTATTTTCCTATTTTCATTTGAAGATGACAGCATATTGTACAAGTTACAAGTAGAAATCGCTGAATTCGGGAAGATGAATGTCATTAGACTTCTAGAACAAAAATCAATTTAGATGTTGTACATCAGAACTCATCCAGTTTCATTACAACGAAATAATCTAATCGCCAAAGAAGGTGATAAAGTCGAATCCATTTACTTCGTCAGGGAAGGTGAAGTTAAGCTAGTTAAAAAAATAATAAATGAAAATGAACAAATAGGGAGCTCAAATGCTGTGGATAAAACTAATTCATTTTAGATGCAGCATTAAAGTGCTAAATTCTTCGATTTGGCACTGCTAATCAAAGGGTAGTTTATAGGCCTTGAAGAATTCTTCAAGGACTAACCCTACAACTCTACAAGCACTGTCTACTCAACCCAAGCTACTCTCTATCGACTACCAGCAGCTGTATGTTTCAATCATCAAAATAAATAATTATGTGATAGTTTTTTTTTTGAAAATTGTTTTTCCTAAAGGATCTTCAAGAATACCTCTCATCGAATAGAGAATCAAAGCGAAGGATCATCGAGTATTTTGAGAGAGAACAAACAGACATTGAATTACGTTAAGCTAGACTAACTTAGTTCAATTAAGCAGTTGGAAATATTGAACCATAATAAGAAAAAGAATCTGAAGAAGAGATTCTTAAAAACCTTTAAGAAGGGCAGAGCATGATTATCAGATCTAACGTCAATCTTTCTTGCACTCCTTATTTAGGTCCTAAGAACCTTGACTTTATTATGTCTTCTCTTCAAGAAGTCAGAGCTGCTAAAAGAAATAAAATGAAAAAACAAGATAATTCAATCAAAGGGTTTTAATTCAGTGAAAAAGATCTTCAAAATATAAATATCGACACATATAGGTTCAGAAGATCACTTGAGAAACTCGCGAATACCTCAAATCCTCCTTCAAATGGATATATCGAGGGGTAAAGTTATTCTCCTTCCAAAGAAGGCTCAAGACGTTCTGTTTTTGGTATTTTAAATAAAAATGCTGGTTAGACATTACTCAACAACCTTCAAGAAGACTAAAAAGAAGGATATAGTCAATTCAAATAACAAAGCAAAGGTTCCTTTAGAAAAAGCTTCCTCTCAGTACCTAAATACCAAACTAATTGTTAAATTGATACCGAATTAACTTATCAGACATCATCATAAGAATTACCAACTAGTGTAAGAACTTTAGATAAAAAACCAAATTCTTCAGCTTTTGGGAAGCAATTTGACTAAACAAAGCAATAACAGAGGCCGATAATCAATAAAGTTGATTTGTGTTTTCATAAAGTTCATAGGAATTCTCTTCATGAACTGTTCCAGCCTAAAAATAGTCTAGATAGACATCAGCAGCAGTTCAGCTAATATAACTTTACTAATAATTCACTAAAAGAAATGAATTTCAAGCACGTATCATGTCACACAGATATGCAAAATACAGAGGAAAAATAATAGAGTTTTGAAGAAATAGGGTCAAGAATTGGTTTTAATGAAAATCAAGAAATTTTCTAGGAAGACTTGAAATAGCATATTAATAAATCTTCACATGATTTTATCCACATAGATGTACCATCCCAGAGAGAGGAAGTTCCTTCTAATAGAGAACGAGGCTCGATTGTTATTAACACAAGCTATAAAACAAATACAAATCCAAAAAATGAAGAATAAGAAAAAACTGCAACAAATGAAAAAACCCAATAAATACCCTCTAACTCACCATCTTTTTTTATTAAAAGCTTCACTTAACTCCCAGCTATTTCCTTCCCTGATTAGGACTCTTCTCAGCATAATCACCCTAAATTTAAAGCCCCTTCTTCTTGTAGAACTTTTTAAGAAATGAATTTGTAAATAGATACACCACCATCTTTATTTTCTTCTCCATTAAAAAAAGACAAAGTCCCTACTAATTACAACAATAACACTGCTGATATTCGTGCTGCAAAGGGCAACACTTAATCTCCGTTTTTTCAGATAAGCACATCAATTGTGCATTAAGATAATATGTAAGGATTATCATCCACTGCTAGAAGTAACTCTTAGCATTCACTGAATTCATTTCTTCCATTGAAATATAATGTCTAGTAGATTCTCGACCCGAAATAGTCGTTCCTTTCTAGGATTTGCAAAGACAGACAAGCTAGAGCTAGGTAATCTCAGAAAAAATTCTAATCATCTCCTACATCTCCAACTCTACTAAAAACACAGGGAAAATTTTGAGATTAAAAAGAGAAGAATCTTCAAACTTCTGTGAGTTCGTTTTGTAAAAATATTTCTTTTCTTGTTAATAAGTGTTTTTTTCATGCTTTCATTTGATATTTATCTGTTAAAATAGTAAAACTACCCTAACTGTTATTGAAGTTTGTTTGTTTTTCAATTCAATTGTCTAAACCAAAGGAGAGATGAATATCCTAACCCAATTGAAATTTGAAGTGAATTCTATTAAGCATGTCTCTCTCAAGATTAGTAAACAAAGACATAAATCTCGTTATCCCCTTCAAAACACCTTTAAATACTTCGCGAGCAATACAA
>Ga0302271_10003519_pt1 | contig 13180 bp, 13 predicted proteins | sample III_Bog_N1_1_FD_198767 | JGI IMG/M metagenome (GOLD analysis project Ga0302271, IMG submission 198767) | Peat permafrost microbial communities from Stordalen Mire near Abisko, Sweden - III_Bog_N1_1 | ecosystem: Environmental > Terrestrial > Soil > Wetlands > Peat | place: Sweden: Abisko... | reverse complement strand
CCACCTTATGGCTATGAGTGATGGCATGATGTTTTTGCCTGTAAAAGCTGAAATACGCAAGAAGATTGGCAAGAATGATGGCGATACGGTGCATATCATCCTGTATTCTGAACAATTACCCCATGTAAACCATGATGATTTCATGACCTGCCTTAAAGACGATCCCCTCGCCTACCGGAACTTCCTCAATAAGCCTGAAGCCGAACAAAAAGCCTTTATCGACTGGATCTATTCAGCTAAGAATGATGATACCAAGGTTGAAAGAATGGCCGAAGTGCTGAATAAACTTAGTGTCTAAACCTGGTGACGGCTTCACTCAAAGTGAAGCCGTCACTAATTTTACCATTTCCCTTTTAGTCGCACTCCCACTGTTTTATTAACTGACTATCTGCCAGCACACGAAGTGAAAGGACGACATATACATAGTGACGGCTTCACTTTGAGTGAAGCCGTCGCTAATTTTACCATTTCCCTTTTAGTTGCACTCCCACTGTTTTATTAACTGACTATCTGCAAGCTCCCGAAGTGGGAGGGCGACTTGCTCATAGTGACGGCTTCACTCAAAGTGAAGCCGTCACTGGTTACACTAAACCTTCTCCACCTTTTCTTAAATAGTAAATAGTAAATGGTTAAATAGTAAATGATTTAAATAGTAAATAGTAAATGAATAAATAGTAAATTCTTTTCTACTCCTTAATTATCAAAAACTTTCCTCCCCGGCTTTCAACATACAGCGTCCCTATTCCTTCCGTAACGGTAAACTTTTTTACTCCCGCTGCTGTAGTAACTTTCCATGTGCCGGCTGATAAATCGGTTACAAGTACCTTGTATGTTGTGTTTTTATCTCCCAGGGTAAACTTAATCTCTTTGTCATTTTTCCCCAGTGCCAGTTGTTCAGTCACAATGCGGTGCTTAACCAGGATGGCAACATATTCACCGTTCTCGGAATAAACGCTTGAAACGGGTTGTTTCAAAGGATTATATCCTGCATCCATGGCTTGTATTACGTTCAGGAAATTATCCGACAGTGAGTTTTTTACCGGCGACAGCTCTATCCGCCAGCATCCGGCATCTTCCTGTGTCACGCTGCCCCAGTTTGTGCCGTCCGCCAGGTATTCTTTACCCGGTCCCCCGATCTTTTCAATAGTACGGTTCGCAGCTTCCGGAAGCAGGACGGTAGTCAGCAGTTTCCCATTCCGTCCCTTATTGGTATTCACTGCCGTTATCGTGTTTCCGGCAATGGTCGGCTCATTTTGCGAATGCAGCAGCCAGGTTTTTTTAAAGGTGGCATTGGTGGATACCACTTTATCCAGTACGATCAATGTACCCGGTATATCGGCCGACTTATGATCCAGGAATACAAAGCTACGACGCACTGTTTCCACTTTCGGCGGATACACGGCAATAAATTTCGGCACATTGTACGCGTTGGCAATATCCCCTTTCAGGTAGCTATAGTCGGGTTGCAGTCCCGGTGCTATTTCTTCCGCCAGTATTTCGGACGATTTGCCTGCCTCAAACATATCTTTGCTGTTATCCCAGGCATGGTCGGAAAAGAAGAACTGTCCTCCATCGCGGGCTTTCACAATGGCACTCTTACTCCAACTCACAGGCAGCGGTTCATTCGGATCGAGCACCAGCAATGAATTGTGTGCCACAGTGCGGGCATAATAATTCGTATAGTTCAGCTTTGCCCATCCATTCTGCGGATCCTTTCCCTGGTAAATGCCGGCATCCAGTGCCAGATGGCCTTTATAGAATATGCCGAAATGCCCTGCATCCAAATGCGTATGGTTCTGGGCATTGTATTCCTTCATATTCATCAACACGATCATTGCATTCGATGCAAAGTCTGTTTTATCGATGTCCCATTTCGTGCGGGCTATCATGATTCCCGAAGGTGAAGGGAAAAAGCGGCTAAGGCAAAGGCTATCCATAGGTTTAGTGGCAATGTCGGCGTTATGGTAAATAAACAGCCTGGCACTCTGATGCTTCCCGTTTGGCAGGAATTTTCCGGAGACAGTCTGCAATACCGGGTCTTTCGACATGTTGGCTGCCAGGTAAAACAGTTCGCTGTAGCCCATTTCCAGCCGGTTATGCCCATCGCCTTCCGGCATCCCATCCATATCCGTCCGTTGTGGAATAATGTCGTAAATGGCACGGTAAACATCATTCGTGATTTCCTTCACATACGGGCTGATGCCAAGCTTATCCAGCATAAAGTGCTGCAGCAGTTCGTTCGTGTATCGCACGTGGATATATTGCGCTCCCTGGTGGTGAGTGCCTGCTTTGTACATGGGATTGCGCGAAGGAGCGAATTTTGTTACCTGTTCAGTATATTCGTAGTCGAAGAACGAAGGATCCTCATCGTACATGGCAATCCCCATGGCCATATAAATAGTGGGTGCACATTCGCCGTAATGCCCTGAGAGAAACTGTACCTTGCTGGTTCCGGGTAAGCCATATTCGCCCAGCAGGCATACTTTTTTCATGCCGGTCATAAGGTCTTGTTTCTGGTTATCGGTCAGCAAGGCATAGCACCAATCGTACACCAGGGCGCCACCCAGTATGGCTTCGTAGGTATTCGTGTTATCCTCGTATCCTTCCGCTTTCGTTGTCCGGTTTTGGGCATACGAGGTCAGGTAATTTATGGCCAGGGTGATAGCTTCTTTCCCCGATGCCTTTTTAGCAACCGGGTTGGTCATGTATTCCAGTGCCAGAGCTTCCATTTTTTGCCTGATCTGCTCGTTGGGTTTATCGGAAGTCACCTTTCCATCGGTAGCGTAGCCTTTCTGTTCATTGTACACTTTTTTGATATCGTAGAAATCGGGGCTGCTCATGCGGCGTTTAATGTCAGCGAGTTCATTATTACGTACAAAAAGCCGTGGGTGTTCAGGCAACGGACCCCGTGCAGTAAACATAGCGGATTTTTGTATACCCACATTGCTTTTCAGTTCCAGCTTTACAGTGTATGCGGTCATATCTGCCGGTTCTTTGATATACGACGCGGGTACCAGGATGCTGAATTCGACGATATTCCCAGCCGGGGTATCTATCTTCATCGTTTTAGGCAATCCCGTTATCTGAAAAGGAAAGTTGTTCGGGCCTGTAAATCCGATAGTGACCATTTCAGGCGTTTTTTCTTCGGAAGCAATGCTACACCTGTAGTTCCAGCGGTAGCTGCCATTGGGTAACTGAGTCCCTGTACGCGTGATATTGCCCAAAGTAGCTGCTAATATGCCGGCTGGCAAGGCAATAAAAAGCAGAATTACAGCTGCCTGTACCCCTAATGTCTTGAAAATTAATTGTCTGAGAATGTGTTTCATGTGTTGTTGAATGTATAAGCCGACAAAACTAATCAAAATAAGGTTATGTTGTGTTTTAAGGAAAGTTATCAAAAGCCTGTTTTTAATGGGATCTGTCAAATCAGGATAGCTGATAGCGGATTAAGGAAATGATGGGAACACGTATAGTACATTCCAAAACCGGTTTTTACTTTAAACGGTCTTAGTGGCCTGCATCATGTTTCCTTACGTGTGTGTCGCCCTGAATGTCGCGTTATAAAGAGAAAATTATCCCCTTTTTCTCCCTGTTTGTACACTAAGTAGGTAAAAGGATATATTGTCGTATTTAATAAAGATTAGAACGCTGATTTTCGCTGATCGAGCGGATGGTACATTCCGGTTTGACGGAATTGAAGCGGATTCTTTTAATACCTATGATTTTATTCGGATTTAACTCCAACAAGTTGGAGTAGATCAAAGTACATAAATCAATTCCAACTTGTTGGAATTGGATCCGCTTTAAATCCGCCAAATCCGCGTAAATCCGCGTTCTATTTTATTGGATTTAAAATGCGACATTTAATTGTTCCCATTACTTAAAACCATCCACCAATCCGTTAATTAAGTGGAAGAAGCAATTATTTCAGAATTCCCCTACCCTTCTTCAAATCGAAACGCAGTGCAGATCCCGATTTATCGGGACTTTTCAACCCTTCAACCCATCAAACTTTTCAAACTTTCAAACTCTTCAAACCCTTCAAACTCTTCAAACCCTTCAAACTCTTCAAACCCTTCAAACTCTTCAAACCGGGGTACTGTCGCCTGTCCATCACCCGTTTTAGGATATCCCTTAGATATCCCATAGATATCCCATAGATATCCCACCTATATCCCATATCATTAATAAGGTGGGTTATAGATATGTTATGGGTAGGATACGGATAGGTTACCGGAAAGATAAGAAAAAAGAGATGCCAAAGAAGTCTCAAAGAGTACCACATAGTTTTTAAAAGCGGGATTGCCCGACTCCCCTCCTGCCCCTCGTTTCCTGACGAAAGACTATTGATCAGTCGTTTATAACGATAAATATAAATAAAATTTTTAATATAAAATGTTGGAAACGTAAAACCAGACACGCTTGGGTTTGGAGACGAGGGGAATGGTTAAGAACTGAAGATCCATAGTAACCAAAATTCCAACATCCAAAAAGACGAACATTTTAGTTTTATCTTCGTTATATTTTGCAGTAAGTTGTATATTTGCAAAAGATTGTACTAAATTAAATTCAGAAAATGATGACCGTAACAGCCCATATTGACGTTAGTACTCCACAAGGTCGGAAAATTGTCATGGAATTAGAAAAACACAAGAAATATGTTCAGATCGACAATCCGTTTCCCTTAGGAGAGGATGGCAACCCGATAGAGACATTTTCGGTGGAAGAATCCTTTGAGAAACTATGGAAAAAAATGGATGAACATTACGGGTATGATATCCGGAAAAAATGAAAACCTATCGAGTCAGAACTACCCAACAGGCTGACTAAATGGATGATCCCTAGTGCAATCGCAAAAAAACAGGAATAAACTTATTCTCTCCCAATCAATGTGATACTTCGTATTCAAGACGAAAAGTTGAAACCCCCTTTTACTAAAACTTAGAAATAAAACTACTGCCCTTAGTTTCCCGACGAGGGGCTTTTGTGTTTTAGTTTGTACCAATAAACAATATCAAATTCTTTCTTTATAAACATTGGAAACGTAAAACCAATACACCCTTTTTCGGAAATGAGGTGCAGAAAAGGCATTCTTTTATTTCTTAAATTCAATATCTTTTGTGTTTATTTAAAATAAAGGCACAAAATGTTGGGGATGTTAAAAAGAGTTCGTACTTTTGGAGAGGAAAAACAGATAAAGGTTAGAAAATATGAAGAGAATAAGATTTCGTATAAATACCTGTTATAGCCAATGTTAATAAAGAATGAATATGAGAAAAATCGTAACATTAACTTTCGTAATTCTACTTTGTTCACTATCATTCGGACAGACAACCAGAGAGCTTTACAACCAAAAGAATTACACAGAACTTATTAAGCTCGAAAAAAGTGCAGACAAATTAACACCGGATGAGTTATATATGGTTGGTTTTGCCTTTTTTCAACTTGGAAACGACAACAAGGCTATTGAGTTTTATGACAATGCTATTGTAAAAGGGCTTGACAATGGTTCAGTTCACTTTTACAAGGGACTTTCTCTCTGTTATTTAAAAAGATATGAAGATGCATCGAAAGAAATTGATACTGCAATACAAAAAGAACCTTCAAATCAAGAATTTATGAACCAAAAAGGATTGATTTATAAGTATCAAGGACAGGAAGATAAAGCTTTGGAATTTTTTGAAAAAGCAACTAAACTTCCTAACACTTATGGAGAACCATTTTTTTGGGTAGCATATATTTATCACGGAAAACAAGATTTTGCAAAAGCATTGGCCTTGTATTATCAAGCGTTAGAAAATGTTCCCAAAAGAAACAGTTATTACTTAAAAACACTTCAAAGTATTGGCCAACTTGAATACACATTTACTAAAGATTATTTGAAGTCTGCTGAAGCTTATTCACAAGTGATTAATCTTAAACCCAAAGATTATGAATATTATCCCAAGCTAATAAAGGCTTATAATGCAGCGAAAGAGTATTCGAAAGCAGATAGCATTTTTGGACTATTGAAAATTGCATATAACAATAAAGAACTTTCGGAAGACGATATGAAATTTAGAAATATTGCAATTGATGAATCGGAATGGAACGGTCAACTTTTGTCTGTTTACAAGTATCTTGTTGACCCTAAAGAGAGTTTAGATATTTCTTACAAAGTATATTTGCTAACAAAAACAGACAAGAAGATTGAAAAAACTTTTATGGTTGAGAAAACCAGTAAAAATCCAGATAATATAAAGCATTTACTTTGCGAGAAAGACAAGAAAACAGGTTCTCATATTACCTATCCATACGGTTGGAAAACAGATTATATTCCATTGGCTGAATTAAAAAAAGCAGTAATATTGGTGCTTGACGGAAAAATGAAACAAGCTGCTTCATCGAATTTTGGAAACAAATAAACAAAACACTAGCTATAATTCACGCCTATAGATCATTGGTTGGCTTAGGTACATTTTGCAAGTATTGCTACAGTATTCACTTTGTAGTTGGTAGATTGGATATGCTTCCTAAAACTGCCAAATGCCAATAAACTTGGTTGTTATGAGATATATTAAATAAAATAACACATTGGAACAGAAAAGATTGGCATTATTAATTGGAGTCTCTAATTACAAAAATACGACTAAATTAAAAAATCCGTTGAATGATGTAAATTCGATGGCTAATGTATTGTCGAAACTCGGTTTTGAAATCAAAACTTGTAAAGACGTTTCATTCCAAGGGTTTAAAATGGCCTTAAACGAATTTGCTGTTAAGCTTAATGATTATGAAATAGGATTATTCTATTTTGCTGGTCATGGACTTCAAGTGAAAGGGAAAAATTATTTAGTTCCATCTGATGCTAATCCAATAAATGAAAACCAAGTTGAATTTAATTGTATTGATGCAAATCAAATTTTATCATTAATGAGTTCCGCTAATAACCATACGAACTTAATCATATTAGATGCATGTCGAAATAATCCTTTTGAAAGATCTTGGCAACGATCTTTGACAGTTCAAGGGCTATCATATATGAGTGCTCCATACGGAACACTGATTGCGTATTCAACTGCACCAGACAAAACAGCATCTGATGGAGAAGGTGATAATGGACTATACACATCCGTTCTTGTAGATGAAATTCTATCGCCAAACTTGACAATTTTACAAGTTCTACAAAATGTTAGAACTAAACTTATTCAGATTTCTCATGGAAATCAAGTGCCTTGGGAATCAACATCTTTACTAAATGATTTTGTATTCAATGACAATAGGTATTTTTCAATATCTACATTTTGTCAATCAGTTTTATATAGCCATGACCGAGATATTGTATTAAATAACCTAAGATTGAATCTTTGGGACTTAAATAAGATCTCGAAATTGGGAATCCCAATGAACAAAGAAGACAAAGAAGCTGGAGTGATTGAAATTTATTACAAAAATAAACTAGATTATTTTGGTATATTTAATGAAATAGAAATTCATATCTACAAAAATGGAGAAAGAGACTACAATCTCTTTTCATCAACAAAAGATGCTACTAGAATTTATGCAATTGCTCAAGAATTATTTAATAAATTAGGTGGAGGATTATATGATGATGAAAGGTTTGCTACATTCAGGGAATTTGAAAAAATTAAGAATATCGCAAAAGGAAAGGCAAGGCTATCAACAGATCAATGTTTCACTCTTTGGTATTTTGAAAATGTCACTTTTAGCTTGAAGTATTTAATATCACCTAAGAAGCAATTCGTTTTTAAGACTAATATCAAACCAAACAAAAGGATTATTAAAAAAACAATAAATGAGCTATTGATAAATGAATATTATTCTCTTTTACCAACTTCAATAGCAATTAAACCAGAAGAAGAAAAATACAAAGGAAAATTTGTAGACCATTATATTTCTCTTGAAAAACCTGAGTTTAATTTTTTTGACCAAGTTATAGTGAGATTATTTACTGCAACCAAAACATCAAAAATGTCAAGTAATATCTTTTTGAGTAATTTGAATAAAACAGAAATGAATGTTATTCTTATAAGTAATTTAATTGCTCAGATAACCTCAATATATGGAACTGATGAATCTGGCCAAGGTTACTTAACGGGCTATGAAGAACAAGATATAAAAAACAAAAGATATTGGTCTGGGCGTAAATGGGATTTAAACATTCAACATCAAATTTATGATCTTAAAAGTGATGGTGAAGAGATGCTTTACGGTATTCACTTAAGTTACGATGATGAAATTAATGGAACTGAATTATGTATAATTGGATATGAAAGCTTTCTTGAATTTATTAACCGAGAAAAAAATATAAACTCCTAATACAAGGCAATGGTCATTGGCTGGCTGAAATGCATATAGTAGGTTTTACACTTGTATTCACTTTAACACTGTTCGACAGTGAACGTTCCCGCAAATGGGATATCCCTGGATAGTTCAAGTCTGAGCGAAGTGGAGACTTGGACTCAAAACAAGAATAATTCAATATCAATAAACCGTACATAAACCAATCCTAATTTTATAAAATGATTAAATTCAGATTACTATGACAGTTAAGTTTCTCAACATCCGGGTATGGATATTATTCCCGTTTCTTTTATTATTCCTTTTTAATTCCTGTAGAAAGGATGAAGTGACGCTGGTATTAACTCCGCAACAAAAATGGACTTCGGAGGTATTCACCGCTATGCAGGCTATTTATTTGTGGAATGATGCGCTGCCTGCCACGTTGGATACTACAAAATACAACACCGCCGAAAAAGCACTTGAATATCTTTCGGGTTTAAAGATCAATCCTACGACAGGCCAGGCGATTGATCACTATAGCTTTTTAGACAAAATAGGTAATTTAAGCGGTGAAATATCCCAGGGAACTTCCAGTGGCGATTATGGTTTTATGGTTACGCCAGGATATAATGCATCACAGCAGGTATCGTTTTTTGTGAACTATGTCTACAAAAACTCTCCGGCAGGTATGGCTGGCGTGGTGCGGTCGTCCGAAATAGTAAGTATCAATGGCAGCAACGCTGTACATCCCGAAGTGGATAGTCAGGGTTACCTGGTTGCTACTTCTGCAGGTTATACCAATATGGTAAATGCTCTTTTCTCTTCTACAAGTGCTTCCTTTGGTTTTAAAAAGTCCAATGGTACTACACTCACTACTTCGCTTAACGTAGCATCCTATTCTATCAACAGTGTATTGTGCGACAGTGTCTATGCGGTTGGAACAAAAAAAGTGGGATATGTGGTTTTTAATCAGTTTTTAGGTGCAAGTTCACAAACCGAGCTGACAAATACGATCAATAAGTTTCAAACCGGCGGAGTGAAGTATGTAATTGTTGACCTGCGCTATAATGGTGGTGGATCAGTAGAAACCTGCGAGAAATTCAGCAGTATGTTAGCTCCTGCCTCAGCAAATGCACAAACGATGTATACCTATAAAATGAATCCCGATTTAACGCAGTATTATATCAGTCAGAAGGAAAATGTCACCACCAGCTTTACAAAAACAAATACATTCGAACCGACAGAACTGTATTTTATTGTGAGTGGTAGTACTGCTTCGGCTTCCGAGTTGCTTATCAATAACCTGCGTCCGTACTTTTCCGGTCATATCTTTTTAATTGGTGAGACCACGTACGGTAAACCGTGTGGTTTCTGGTCCACGCCCATAGGATATACCGCAAATCAAACAACGACAAAAGAAGGATATGATTTGTATGCTGTCTCGTTCGAAACGGTAAATGCTAACAACGAAGGAGGGTATTACACCGGAATGACTCCAGGAACTGCTACATACCCGGGAGTATATGCATACGATTCGTATAACCTTGCATGGGGTGATGTGAATGATCTTTGCCTTAGTCAGGCTATGAACCATATTTCAGGTGGAGCATTTAAAGTGTCATCGACGCTCTCAAAAGTAAAATCGATAAATGTAACACCGTTTACATCCATTGATCGTCAGTTTAAAGGTATGATTGATTTTAGGAAACATTAAAATAATTAATAATTAAAAATTAAAAATTGATAAACTGCAGACAATTAAGTACACTGGATAGTTCAAGTTTTGAGTGAAACGGAGACCTGGAATCAAAAACAGTCGTTAGATTTAATTTAATAGAATGCAATTTATCCTATAATGTTTTCAACTCGATAAAAATGAGAAAACTACTTTGCTTTTTTCTACTGATAATCAATATCTCTGTGTTTGGACAGAAACTAACCTTTAGTTCTGAAATCTTAAATTCTACGGATAAAGATGTAAAAGAGATTGCGGCAATCTGGAAGAATTATTTCGCGTCGTATGCTTCAAAAAATGATACTTCGATTACACATTACTGGAATGAAGAAGAAATAAAATCCAACTTTACAGATATAATAAAGTATGCTTTAAGCCCGGAACTTCCAATTTACAAAACAGGGAATCATGTTACTTTTGATATTCGGAAACTTGACGATAAATTTTATGAAATTTTTACTGAGTTTAAGCTTGTGAATGATACTGATAAAAATAATATTTTTTTGATTTATCGTATCTGTGCTAAAAAAGAGCATGGAGAATATAAGTTCTACAATGCTTTTTACTGTAGTAAACAACTTTTGAAATCATTCAGTATAGGAAGAATTAATTACTACTATCCATTTTCATATCCAATGGATAAGAAATCAATTCGGGATACAAAGAAAACATTAGCAACTTTTGAAAATATAGAAAACTATTATCATTTCAAAACGAATTCTCCGATTACATACATTTTTGCAAACAGCTACGATGAATGTCAAGCAATTTTAGGGATACCATATACTAAATTAAGAACTCATTTTAAGGAGGCAGGAAGTTCATTTTCAAGAATACCATGCATATTATTGTCTTGTAAACCTGATCATTTACATGAATTAATACATACTTTACCTTTCAACCCAACTGCACCATCATTATTTCAGGAAGGAATTGCTACGTATTATGGTGGTAGTGGGTCAAGAGATTTCACAGAGAATATCGGATTATTAAAAAAATACATACTTGAGAATCCTGCTATAAATCTGGCAGATTTTGATTCAAATTATATTTTACTCACGGATGGATCAAATCCATTTTACACTATTGGTGCTGTATTTATAGATTACGCAATTAAGATTGGAGGAGCAGAAAAGGTACTTGCATTATTTAAGTATCCAAATACCAACGAAGGAATATATTCTGCCATTAATTCTGAACTTGGTATTGAGAAAGACAACATCAATTCATTCCTGAAAGAGTCTATTGAAAATTACAAGAAAGAAAAATAAACTAAAGCAGATACATTTATGGGCAGTTGTAGGCTTTTTTATTCCAAGTTTGATTATTTGCACACAGTGGATAGTTCAAGTCTGAGCGAAGCGGAGACTTGGACTCAAAACAAGAACAGTTTAAAACCGGACATTCTACAAGTATAAAAATCATATTTAACGATATTATGAGTTGAAAGTATAAATTCAGGGAAAGCAGGTTTTGTTTTTCGTTCGAAGGAATATTTATATAGTAATACTTCTGATTTTCAGGGTAAAGGGATGAATGATATTGAATCTTATTAATAAAAAATCAGTTAAAAACTGAAGGAATTTTGAGTCCAAGTCTCCGCTTCGCTCAGACTTGAACTATCAAGTGTGAGCAACTGATTAAACTTGGAGACAAAAGAGAATTGTTGAATTCTAAGAATAAGCGTCAGAATAAAGCATATCTTCATTCAGATAATTTTTTAAATTATGTAAATTATGATTCTGACAGCTTAAATGCATTGCCAGGCTTTCGTTCATTTGTAGGTTTTTCTCCCAAATTTACTTTGTGGTAATTATAACAGGATACAGAAATTCAGAAAAATAAACAAGAAAATATGCAACCCGATACGCTTTTAAAACAGGTGAATTTCATCAAGGAAATAGATAAAATCAAGTATATACAACGTAAAACAAAACTATTTAACAGCGACAGACCGGAAAATGATGCGGAACATAGCTGGCATTTGGCAATGATGACCATGGTGCTCGCCGGACATTCGGATACTCCCATTGATGTGCTGAAAGTGCTGAAAATGGTTTTGATACATGATATTGTTGAAATTGATGCCGGAGATACCTTTATCTATGACACGTTGAAAAGTCATACGAACACAGACAATGAGCTAAAAGCTGCAAAACGAATTTTTGGACTTCTACCAAAAGAGCAGTCTGATGAACTACTGGCCATCTGGGAAGAATTTGAAACAGGGGTAACCAATGAGGCGAAGTTTGCACGGTCAATGGATAGGTTTGAACCACTCTTGCAAAACACCTCAAATAATGGTGGGACATGGAAAGAATTTGATGTTGACTACAACCAGGTATATGAGAAAAAAAAGATCATAAAAGAGAGTTCAGCTTCCCTGTGGAATTATGCAGAAAACTTACTCAATGAAAGCGTGGAGAAAGGCATATTGAAAAAGACGAAAAGGTGATTTGAAATTTAGGATTAAAGGAATTATGAAAGTTTGTACCACTTTATGCATACGCTTCCAGACTTTTTTATTCCAAGTTTGATTATTTGCACACGTGAATAGTACCTTGAACTATCAAGTGTGAGCAACTGATTAAACTTGGAGGCAAAAGAGAATTGTTGAATTCTAAGTATAAGCGTCAGAATAAAGCATATCTTCATTCAGATAATTTTTAAATTCTGTAAATTCTGATTCAGACAGTGTAGAAGCATTGGTATAGGTTCATAAATCAGTAAAAAATATATTTAACAGGTAGTAAGTTTCAATACTAAAAAAAATCAAATGTTCGGAAACCGCAGAAAGAAGATTAAGGAAAAACTGCTTAGTGAGTTTGGAAACTTAAAAGAAGATTTATTTAAGTTCGAATATATAGAAAGTTACTTCCGAAAGAAAGAACATGCTGCAGCTTTTCAGACCCTGTCTGATAAGACCTGTAACGACCTGGATTTTCAGGAATTATTTATGTTTATCGACCGAACGAATTCGAGAGTCGGACAACAATATCTGTACAATAAGCTAAGAACAATTCCTTTACACCATACTGAAAATACCATTCACGAAAAGCTGATTGAGGAGTTTACGAATAATGACGACTTTAGAGTATCTATTCAGTTTCAATTGAGTAAGTTGAATGAAAGAGAAGTTTATTATATATCCTCGCTCTTTCA
>Ga0302271_10003518_pt1 | contig 13181 bp, 5 predicted proteins | sample III_Bog_N1_1_FD_198767 | JGI IMG/M metagenome (GOLD analysis project Ga0302271, IMG submission 198767) | Peat permafrost microbial communities from Stordalen Mire near Abisko, Sweden - III_Bog_N1_1 | ecosystem: Environmental > Terrestrial > Soil > Wetlands > Peat | place: Sweden: Abisko... | reverse complement strand
GGAAGGTTGGGAATTTCATGTGAGTGAGGGAACAAATAATGAGTCTGCAGGTGATGAGGGAGATCAAAAATCCAAAAGAAACCAAGATTATGCCTGCATATTCAGCGTATAATTCCTTTAGTCCAAAAAAGTGTAATTCTACAGGAAGGAAAATAATAAAAAGATAAGGCATTTTAAAGATTATTCAAAGAATGTTAAGAATTTGTAATTTGATAATTATTTTGGAATTTATTATTTTACCAATAGCAACAATCGAGAGAATAGGGATCCATTGGAAGAGGGCTTGTTCTTTGTTTACCTTTACCTGAAAAAATAATAAAAATAAAGAATGTATCTCTGGGTTAACTCCTATGTAATCTCTTACAGGCTTTCCTTCTTTATCTTTGTGTTCACCGAATAAGACAGAGAAAATGCAGACAACCGTTGCTAATCCAGTGAAAAGAAGCACAAATGAAGCTATATACACGTAGATTTAATTATTCAGCACATATTCTAGTCCATGTGACACAAAGAAATCATACACAGCTTACGGGACAACTTCTCCGACTTTATAAGCCCAGAAATTCTATCCACCATAAAAAGATCCTAAATTAATGAAAATCACGATGAACTATGCTTCAGTGACTCCGAAATTAGCAACTTAAGTTTATAGAACATGAGTGTGATACTCAGTCCAATTCGCAGTGAATAAAGTAAATTAAACGCAGACCATAATGTAGAAAACCTGTTTGGGAAAGCAAATTATCAATTGGAAAAATGTAAACACTAAATCAAAGATTGATAAATTAAAAATGGAATGAGATTTCCAAACAGAGCAGAGGTGTATCTTACGGTTTGAGAATCAATTTTAGCAGCTTGAGATGCAGAAAGAAGGAAGAATGTGAGCGCGAAAGAATCACAGCCATGATCGAAAAGTTACCCAAGAGGTGAGGACGATTTGGTTCTTCTTGCTTGTTTTCCATCGACTGCATCAAGAGTCTAGTAGATAAACGCTGATAGCGCTGACCATCCAAACACCCAGTTAGGCAATTCTCTGGAAAGACTCAAATCATAATAGAGAGTGATGATCGCTTGTGAGATTATAAACAAAAATCCTATGAAAGTCACTAAGTTTGGAGCCATCCACTGCCATAAAAAGCAAAAAAAGATATTAATTTTTTGAAAAAAGTCCTTTATTATGCATATTTTTGGATTACCATGGGGAGAAGTTCAGAGCACCAGAGCCAGAAACCGTTCATTTTTTTATCAAGCCAAGAATACTCCCCTCCAATGTACTTATACCTGTCGAGCTGATCCATCCCAGCTTTTGAGATAAATTAGCCTTTGAAGTATCTTGTTGCATCTCGATCTGTATTATCCGATTTAGTTCCACTCATTGTTGTCTTGATTTTATTGAATTATTTTTGTTTTTTTTTGTTTTATTAAAACTGTGAATCATAGTATGCCTTCTCCCACTGAAAACCTTGTAATATTTAGCCTTATTTTGAGATTTCTAGAAATCGGATCTTTTTGGCATTTTATTAGAAATATCATAGAAATAAAGAACATAGAGTGAGTTAATCTTTTTCTATCTCTTAAATCAGCCAAAATGATTAATTTCAGAAATGTTTATAATTTAGATTGTAATAGGAATAATAGATCCATCAGAGGAAGTAGGGAAAAAGAAAGAAAAAGATCTATTTTCTTTTATTAAATAAGATTTAAGTGGTTTGCATATCTAAATCATTCATATTATAAATTGTAATAATGAGTACACAATGAAGATTGCTTTTTATGAAGAAAAAAAAATGATATTGATAGTCTGCAAAAGGATACCTTTTAAAAAAAAAAATTATTTTTTTATCCTTCCATTAAAAAAAGAGATAAATCCTAAGATTTTTCGATTGTAATACTGTCGATTCCGTTCAAAATTATCCTTTTAGTTTTTTATTTGAAAAAAAAATTATTTTATCTTTAACTAATAAAAAGATTATGTTGGGATAGGGAAGAAATGCATTACAATGATTGTTCTTAATATTAAGCTTTCTCCCATAAAAAATCCAATTAAATTACTTGCTGCTCTTGATTATTTAATTTCTTCTTCTTTATTATTGGTTTATCAATATAATATAGTCAGGGAAAACATAAATATGCAAATTTTTCTAAAAACAGATTATTTCCTCTGTTTTTTGAGAATCAAGCATGGTATGATTCTAAGCCATCAGTTGGTTTTGCTAATTCAATTTCACCTAGCTATCTTTTGATTTTATCTACTTCTAAAACTCCTAAGGGCCCATTTTTATAGTTCCTATCTTCTCCATAGTCTAAATCATCTCCTAATTATTCTGTTTTTGATACAAAAGTCCCTGATGATCCATTTCTTTATTATTTTTCATCTAATTCCTCATTTTCATCATAACTTTGATCATCCTCATATTCTTCTTCTTCTTCATCATCTGGGTTATCATATTCCTCTGCGCCTTCATCATCTTCTTCCATACATTCGTTTTCTAACTATTCCAGTTCTTTTTCTTGCTGAGTTATTTCTTAAACCATTTTTTTCCTATGCAAAAAAGCAAATGAAGAGATTGTTGATTGAACCAAAAGACAGTAAAACAAAGGCAATGATAAATTATTCAATTGCTTTTGTTGTCTATCATGATATTTCGTACATCTAGAATTCTTCTTTTTCAATATGCCGTTGATTTTCTTCGAAGAGAACATCATATCTCTTCACTGCGAATCTAGTTTTATCCAGAAGTTTTTTCGCTTCGTTCACCTTGACAAAACACATTATTCATGAGAAAAAAAGTATTTTAAATCTTTTAAAAAACTACTTTTTCAATGCCATTGGGCAGACCGAAGAATGGATCAATATATTCATTATCTGCGTAGCTCTTGTTACTGTTGAAGTTGCTCGTGTCAAGTATATTTTTCACAGCAGGCAGAATTGGAGCTGGAGTCTGTTTTAAATTTGCCCAATCAATTCCTTTGAAGAATGGATCCTGTTAAATTTGTAGCACACCATTCGATCCAAGACGCAGCTTTGGATTAGGATTCATGAGTCTTTTCATCAAATTAATAGCATTCAAGCTCACTTCATCCTCACCATCACCCACAGGAATCTCGTCCCATGGAACACGATTATTCTGTTAAAAATTCAAGAATTGTAAAATTAAAAAAGCTATTAAGTTAATCTATCTCTATTTAAGCTCTCACCTTAATATTCTCGAATACTTTCTCGACACTTTCATCATTGAAGGGTGGGATACCTACAAAATAAAAGAAAGTTAATCTTTTCAAGAACTAAGGGGAAAAAAATAAATTTATTTTTTTTTGTTTTTTTACCAATAAGCAATTCAAAGAGCAAGACACCGACACTCCACCAATCAATAGCAGGATTCATGAGCCCCTCTCCTCGGAGTATTTCTGGTGCTATATAATCAGGTGTCCCTATTATTCTATTAGTTTGTTGCTGCTTTTGCAATTTATTATTAATTTTCAGAATATTTAAACTATCCACATTCTTCTTCATTTCCAGAAGCTCTTTAGGGAGCTACTACTTGCTACTCGGCGATTTATTCGATAGGTTATAAGAATTAAAATTGCTATTATTAGTTGTTTTCTATGGAGAATTAGTAGAATTACTGTTGAAATAATTATTGTAACCTTCGGAGGATAATATCTTAGGAAATGAAAAAAGTTAAGAAAAAAAAAAATGAGAAATTTTCCTAGCAAATAATAAAGTTTTCTGTGTACCTATTTAGGAAATGCTTTGGAGGTCGTAGTTAAATTCGTAAGAATCTTCAATTTGTGCTTTTTTCTTTCACTTTCAGTGTTGTTCCTTCGCTTCAAACCCATATCAGATAGTCCAAAATCGCTAAGTTTCAAATGGCCATGACTGTCCAATAATAAATTATCCGGTTTCAAGTCTCTGTGAATTATTCCTATTATCAAAAGATATTTCCTTGCAAGATTGGTCTCTAGTTGAAGATGTTATTTAATTATTAAAATGAAATATCCCTCTAAAAAGCCCTCCAATTTCTATGTAAAAGTACCAATAGCATGCAGATTATGAACTGCTAAGATGATTTCGGCAATATAAAACCTAGCTACTGATTCCTCTAACACACCATAAGTGAGAATTATCGATCCAAGATCTCCTCCAAGCATATACTCCATCACAAAGCAAATATACGATTCATGTGTGAAGGTATACACTGCTTTCACAACATAATCTCCTTGAACTTTTGAAAGGATGTCATTTTCTTTTTTCAAGGACTCCAAATGATTTTTGTTCATTTTCTCAGCGAAATTCACAATCTTCATTGCATAGATGTCCTCAGTATTTTTCTTCCTTACCAGCCACACTCTTCCAAACGCACCCTTACTGATTAACTTCAGGAACTAGAAATTCTCAATAGACATGCTACTCTTCCTGAATAAGAAATAAACCACTCAACACTTTCATTAAAAATTTCTCAAGAATTTACTCTTTGTTATTTTAGTCCTTAGCGTTGGAAGACGAATATGGATTATCTATTACACCGTCGGAGCTATATCCATTCGTGGAGTACAGCTATTCATCTAATTTTCCTATTCTTTAGTCTTCATCATGCTCGATTTGTTTGCTCAGCATATTATCAAAATTCATTTTTAGCTCTGAGCACCGTCGTTCATTCAGAAGAGAGATTTGTTTGCTTTAGCGAGGTTTTATCCTAAGAGAAAGTGGTTACTGCGATGATAGCACCTTTGAAGAATTTTAAGGAGGTCCTTGGAGGTACTTTAATGCTTATGAGATGGTTTTATCTCTTGTTTCGAATTTTTCAGGGGACTAAATAGTCTCTACTGAATTCATGGGCGATTATTAATTCGAAGAATCTTTCAAGCGATTATTAAAGAAGTTGTTTATGGAAGGGACACAACCATTATTGGGATTATTATGATTTGAGTTGTGTATCTCAGAGTTACTCTCATTTTCAGCCCCATTTTCATCATGTTTTTTTTATATTTAAGAAATATCTTTTTCAATCGGTTTGAACATCAAGGAATTTGAAAATGTCCCTGATCTTCCTTGTTTCCTAATATGTTTAGTTAAATGAAACGAATTATTCTGTGAATTTGCTGAATCTCCTTCAAAAGAGTCACTGTTAGTTGCTTAATTTGTGTTTGAATTCGTAGATCTGATCGTGTTAATAGATTTCTCTTTGGAAGCAGAAACTGCTGTGCTTGTGCTGACAACGATTTTCTCAACATTTTCCATTTTCTAAATCAATTGTGCTCGCTCCTGTTAGTAAAAAATCATGCAAAGAAAGGAAATTAGTATTTGTAGCTTTCTCAAAATATCCAAAACAATTTGATTTTTCTTATATTTTAGGGTTTACTTGGAATTATTTGAGTATCTCGATAACTTTGGTTTTGAAGGTGCAAATTGATATTTTTTTCAGCAAAAAATCAATCCTCTGCTGATTCTCACTCAATGCATGCATTTTTTCTGCAAACATAAGACAATTTCAAATAAATTAAGTTAAATTACTAACTACTTTTCATGTTTTTTTAAGATGTAAATATTTTTTATAATTTTACACTAAGGTGTCGACTTGAAATGCTGAATGATGAATATCTTCCCTAGAGACTAAACTAAATTAGTGACTCTTAATTTCGTCTAGCACTGATATTTTTCATGCTATTTGATTTTCACTTCGAAATTCATGGACATCTGAACTACATCTTTTTGTATTTCGGAACGTTTTTCAGAAAGTGTTCTGATATCGATAAGCAAATGTAACGGAAGACTCTATCTTCTGAGGATCTAAGCGTTTTAAGTTGAGTTATGTGGCTAATTGTGATGATTGTGAGCCTAATGGTTTTAGATTTAATGTGGATTCTCATGGTTATGCGCAGTATCTTTAAGATTTAACTATTGAAGATTCTTGATTTTATGGCTGCTCTCAAGTAAAAGTTTACTTATATTCTAACTGCTGGGAATCTCTGAACCTCCTATTTAAATACGCATTTCATCATGAAAATGGGATTAAAATGAAAATAAAATTACTTCTTTTGTCCTTTTTGGAGGATTATTTCTTAGTGAGATTCAAAACATTTTCTGGAATACTATTTTTAGTTTCCTTGGTGTCCTTGAGAGGAGATTAGGAATCATTTGATGACTGTGATGAAGATTCCAATGAAGAAGAGGAAGGTTAGGATAAAGAAGATGATTGTGGTGAAGAGCATTGTGACATTGTCTTTACATGATGATTTTCTTAAGAATTTTCATTAGATCTGTAAATGCTATTTTTCTAATAAAACGTGCAATCCTCACTGTGATTATGTCCATATTTGCTAGTATTGCATAAACATGGGCTTTTTAATGGTTATTATTTATACATTTTTGAAATCATTCCAGTACTCATATCAGGCACTTAATCAATGCACTCGGAACTCATTAAATTCGAAGAAGAAATGCAATTAAGACTTTCACTAAGTTTTCTTGAGAATTTCTATCCAAACAATGACTTTTATCGTTGCAGTCCAGATCTTCTTATTTATGGAGGAAGTTCTTGGCTTGCACTGAGATTTTCAGCATAAAAGGAATTTCGTTTGTTGATGTTCTCTTCGTTTCCAGAATTACTAATTGAAAAACCACTTTCTTCTTTTGAGTTTTCAGGGTTAAAATCAACAATTTTGATATTGTTATCTTGTTAATCGTCTAATTGCTGCTACTGCTGAGATGAATGGAAACAATCTGCTAGTTCATTGGAGACAATGTCTATTGTGTTCATTCTTATGAGAGACACCCTCGATTTGCAAGAATAAATAGATTTAGCAGTGCCTTTGATATCGAGAAGATTATTCAAGCAAATCTATGATTTATCTTCATCTTTATTTTTGGATCCTTCTTGATATTAGGATTACATCTGAGAACTTGATTTATTCGAGCCATTGGAAGAACAGTCTAAGGAAACGAGCCTTTATAACTCTCTAGTTTTCGGTGGAAGAATTAATTTGTTGGAGTCACTTTTGTTTTTCCTGTGAAGATTTTATGTCCTTCTCTGCTAAGACGGTTACTATTTTTGAATTGCATTTGCTACGCTACTCTTCGGAGCAGTGATTGTCTTGTTATTTTTGATCTCACTCACAACAGATTTTATCTGTAAATCTTTAAACAATCCTAAATCAATTTGATCTCCTTATATTCCCTTCGTAGCTGCTGTGAAATCGTTCACTTTCGAAGACTAATATCTATTTGGAGTCTAGCTGGTAAGTTTCATGAAAGGCACCTAATTCAATTCCTCCCCTTCTTATAACATCTATTCTGGAGGATTTAAATTTACATTCCTTGTTAAATCCTTTGACGATCTAGGTCTTTAATTTCTATTTACCATAACTGGAGGCAATTCCTATGAGAACTCCCATTAGCTTTCTTAATCCTCAGGGTTGTTATTCTTTTAAATAGGAATCGGGATACAAATATTGATTGTATTGTCCTTATTATTATTTACTTTTTTCAAGTGTTCAGGACTTTCAGATCGACTCGAAATACTACTTTTACTAGCGCTTTAACTACTCAATGAACTCGCACTTCGACTGCTATTCTTATTACTATTTCTATTCTTAATTTTTCTGCACTTTTCATCTTTAGTCTTGAAGAAATCGGCAATCAATACATCAATCTCCCCTATCGAAGAAGACAATGAAGTACTTGAAAATTATGCTATTTCCTTCCAATTCTTCACTTCATGTTGCAACTCATGTTATTCCTCTTGAATCTGCTACCCCTTTGATTTGCATAGAACATTGTTCACAGTATCACAACCTGAATCCTCAGTGATGAAATTGTTGTGATAAATATTTCTAATTTCTTCACTGTTTATCATTGTGTTACTCTCTTCTGTGATTTTTTAAGTAGCAAAATAATTTTCTTTACCTTCTTGCTGAAACTACATTTATTTAGCCATTAGAATCTTATTACTGTTGCTTAGGTTTTTAACTATTTCTTATTAGACTTACAATGTTTCTTGCTTCTATGTTGGAATTACTATTCTTTCTTCTTCCTCAATCTCTTGATTTCCTTCGTCTTTGCAGGTGGATTCTCTTGGCTTAAGATCGCCTGAAATGATTCTATTATCAGAATCGCTTACTTTGTTTTCAGCAGTTTAAGAAAGTTAAACATCTTCTATCTCTTCCTTCGGGGTGAAATCAACTGTTTTTATTCGATTGAGGAGTCCTTCTGTCTTTGGTGCTCCTCTCAATGGCTCTTTTCCATTATAATTCTAAGAAATTTAAAGTATGCTAGCCAGGGAGGAGTTTTAGCTCTTATTTTTATCTTCACAATGCTATGATTAATTCTCTGAAGGACAGTGATTTTATTCATCTTGTTGATTTTCTGAAGACAACCATAAACAGCCTGCCGAACCGTCTTCTTGATTATTTCTACAAAAAACTGGATGGTTATTGATGCTCATTTGGCTCTTGTTGATACTGCATGTCTTGTAATGCTTCATTGATGGAATCAAAGAGGCTATATAGTTATTATTCTTACTTTTGTTACCACTTTTAGAATCTTTACAAACTTCATCGTTGTTGTTGTTGACACTGTTGCAGTTAGTCAGTTATTATGGTGAAGAAACTAAGACTTCTTCTTCCATGATGTCTTCAAGTTAGTTTCCTTTACTGTGATCGTTGATGAGAACTTTAGATGTAATTGGAGTGATAAGTGACGAAGATGAGCTGTTTTTTGTGAAAAAATTAGGCTAACTGTTCGAAATCTCTTATGCACTTGATTCTTCTTATGCTGGTTCAAGTTGAATTACCATAAGAGAATTCTTAGCAAACTTCCGATGAAGCATAGAATTATTCACACATGAGGTACTGTAGTTATTGTGAATCTGATTACTATTATTATTAGCCATTTTCGTTGATTTGCTTAATTTATTTGATGGTGATGAGCTCCTCTCTAAGGTTTCTTTGTTGTGGTTTTCTGTGGTGATTTATTCGCTATTTGTCATGATTTCTTCTTTGAGGTTGCAATTTTTCATAAGATACTTACTCATGACTGTTAATTCCTCACGAATTTCGATCCCTTTTATGCGTTCCTAATTCCCAGTGCTGGAATATCTTCTGTTTGCGGTAATTTTCAAAGTTTGGTTATCAGGATTAGCTGGCATTTCGATTTCTTCACATTTCTTTATCCTCGGTGGAGAGTACTTATTCGCAGCATTATTCCCTTAAGGGCTTAATCGACCTAAACCCAATGAAGGGCTATGTTACTTTGAGTTACTATTATTACTCCTAGGTGTTGAATGCGGGCTATTTGTTTCATTAGAAATTGGTTTTCCTTAGGGAGAACCACATTTTGTTCTAGTTTCAAGCTGAACGTGCTATTACAGCAGCATTTTATCTAAATACTTTTGAATCAAGGCATGCTAAACCTGCAGTTCCCTATTCTATTAGAAAAAGAAAAACAATCCCTAGTTCATCTCCTTCAACTAACCTTTCAATTGTTGACTCAAATCCTGCAGCTCTTTGCCTTTTTGAAAACAAACAAAAAAAGATCAGAAAACTTTAGAAAATGAAGATGAAGAAAAATAATCAAAATATGATCTTTCTTTTGCATTTCTTTTACAATTAATGGAGTGCTTTTTATAATTAGTGATGAGTATTTCTTTCTCACAAATTCGACAAACAGCTTTTTTCCTTTGGATTGATTCAAGGAGTTAAGCTTTTTGCAAGGCATTCTTGGTTCTCTTAAAACTCGCTAACCATCGTTTTATCTTCCAATTGCTGTATTTATGGAGAATCAAGGTTTTAAGATAGTTGAACTCCTGGCAATCATCAAGCAGGAATCTCTTGAGATTATATAAGTTAGATTTAAGTAGATTAGGCCTTGAGTGAGAGGATATGATGATTTCATTGACTTTTCCTGTAAAAAAAAGAAGAAAAATTAAGTCAAAAATAAGCGATTAAAAAACTTTTTACTTAATTATTCGAGCCTTTCAGGTTGATTCTGTTAGACTGAGATGTATTCTTCTGTTCCTTGGATTTACTTGAAGATGAGTAAGAGTGGTAAATTTGTATCATAACAAATTTTCTAATGAGCAGGATTTTAAATCAATGCATGAAACCGCTGGGAATTGTTGATTTTTTCAGAGAAAACAGAGGAGTTATTATGCGAAAAATTAGGATTATCTTTGGATGGGTGAAAATCACTTTTCTTAGACAGATTTATCGTTTCATCTCCTTACAAACTTGCAATATTTTAATTTGGAATGGAAATTTATTGCTGCTGTAACTCTCCCGCTGAATCTTATATCAGTCGTGAGCTCTGAGTTGTTTCTCCAAGCCGTGGGATGTGCTTAGATTGAGTTGTTAAAGATTTTCTGCCTGAAATAAGAATATTATTTGTATTGTTTCCATTAGCTACAGAGGAACACATATCTTCTTCTAAGAAAATAATATCATACACTTTAATTTAGTTCAAAATATGACAGAACTCATCAAAGCAGCTCTTGATCCTTGATAAGTTCCTTTTTAAAAGTAAAAAAACAAAATATTCATTTTTATTAAAAATATTTATTTCCCTTACTTCTAAATGAACTATTCTTCTTGTCTCAATAAATCAGTAGCTTTCAATGGCTTCAGCTCATTGCTAGAAATCTAAGGGATATTTGCTGAGGATATATCCAAAGATACAGTGCTCTCAATTTTCTGTGGATTAATTATTCCTCTTCCTTCTCCTCCTTGATGGTTATTATCAATAACATTACTATCTTGCCCCTTCATAATGGTGGTTTCTTTAATATCTCTTTTTCTTTTGTAAACTCCATTGACTTCTCCTTGGTTATCAGTAGCTATTACATCTAGCAGTTCCTTTTCTTCTTAGCTCTTTTTTGTTAAAATATGAAATTTGCTTTTTTAGTAATTTTTTTAGGTTTACGGAGAATTCATTCCAAGTTCTAATATCCTAGATCCGATTATTGGTGACCCTGATTCACTTTAGACATTTGAGCGAGGTTCACTTTCTGAGAAAGTATCGTTATCTGCAATTGAGTTGGAAGAAGAAAGTGTGGAAGTTCTGTGAGTGTCGTCTTCTTGCATGTGGGTTCGAAGATTTAAGGAAGTTACTCCAGGGCCATGATGTCTACCTGTAGTTGGAGTTGTTTTCTCCATTTTATTTTAGATCTAAAGGATACACACAGATAACAATCAATCACATATTGGATAAATTATTTTTTCCAAATAAAAAGCAATTTACATTCTTTTCAATTTTATGAAATTATTCAAGGAGAAGTGAAGCCTTTCCAGTGATCAATTCCTAGAAAGGGGTGTCTATGAAATCAACGGAGATTAATATCAATTCCTTAGCTGCAAGTCTCTTTGAAAAATAAGCAAATTATGACAATTATTCCCCACTTAAAATTAATCGAGAATCGCAATTTTTTTAGTTTCTAACTAATTATGCTTACGAATTGAGAAGTTTAGATATTAGACAGCTGCTAAATGACTGAAAACAGCGATAAATCGGCATTCCTCTTTGAAATCCTTTGTTATTAGAAACTTTAATTTTAGTAACTCCAACTTTGAGACCGCTTGATTCTCTCTTAGCTTAGACCATTACTTCTTTTATAATTTCTGTTATAGTTCTCATTGTCATCTTAACTAATAATAAAGGAGCTAACAAAGTCTCTCACACATCCTTTATTATTATTAAAATCTATTGCTATTTCCTTCTTTTATTCATTTGATCTCTGCTGTTTTTTTCGTTGACCTTCTTGATCTTTCTACTTTTCGTTAATTTTTTTAAAATCCTGTACTTCAGCAGTGTGAGAGCGATAAAACTTCATTTTACTAGACTATTAAAGCGTCGACTGTTGATTGAAGATTCCATCTAGAGTTTTCTAATGCTATAAAGTCCTCTTATTTGGATTGTAGTTCATAGGAAAAGTCTTCTGTGTTTAAGCTGATCCACTTGAAGAACATATCGATTAACTGCTGCTAGTTTTGTCATTAATATTACTGCTTTAATGACTGGCGGGAAGCACCAGGAGATATTTAGCTAGAGTAAGTTGTCTAGTCGATGATTCTGAGTAACTCTGGAATGTAAAATCATCTTGAGTGAGATTGTTTTTGATGCCTTATTTTTTACTTAACTCATGTAGCTATTTTGATACGAGAGAGCTTTGAAATAGCCTCTTAGCTCGTTCTCCAATAGATAATAGTTGCTAAGGCTGCTAATACAATAAATCAGTCTATTTCTAGGAAACTTTTTCAAAGCTGTTTTTTTTCTAATTCGTGAATGATTGAGATCTAGCTGATGATTTATGGGATTTGTATATTGATTTTTTCTAGTTATTAGAGAAGTTTTAAACGACTTCAGTATTTAAATAATCCTTAATCAGTTCACTACCATTTTAGTCCGCCTCAATCCCTTATTCTGAAGTGATCTGCTTGATAATCAGTTCACTAGTTTGTTCGTTCGTTTCCTTAAAAAAAAATGCATATTTTTGGTTGTGAAACTTTTCTTTTTTTATTGATAGCATCCAAAAAATTGTATGGGATTGCTTACTTCTACTTTGCGGAAATGGCTTATAGTATTGCTGATCTCTTACTGCAATATGACATTGCTGATGCTGACATGAGATTTAAGTGCTCTATGCAAATCTTGATTGGTATCCTTTTGAAGAAATTGATCCTATCTTGGAGAGACCTCAGTACCACCTCCATAGCTATTATTATCAACTTCTTCTGCCATTATTTTTGCTAATTCGTTGGTTGTTTCTTTTTGTTCTCCTTTCACGAATTTTTAATTAACATTAATAATTCTTTTCCTCATCTAAAAATTAAAAGGAAACATCGACTTATTTACTAATAGTACTACTACTTGCCTTATACATATTCAGAATTATTAAGAATTGTAATAGTACAATGAAACTAACTCAACAATCAACCAAGCAAGCATTAAATAGTATTTTAATTCATTTATATTAAAAATAACCTATTATGATCATAACAAGCAAAGGAATCAACAAAATATTTTTCAATTTTTTTTATTTCTTCTCCTTATGTTTTGAATTACTTAGACGGTGACATTGAGAGAGACTGAATGAATCAAAGAATTAAGAATTAATCAGCCCCCAGGTTTAATACTCTCCCTTCCCCCAAGGAAAAGATTATTTGTTATGTAAATTCAATATTTATTTTAT
>Ga0302271_10003516_pt1 | contig 13191 bp, 5 predicted proteins | sample III_Bog_N1_1_FD_198767 | JGI IMG/M metagenome (GOLD analysis project Ga0302271, IMG submission 198767) | Peat permafrost microbial communities from Stordalen Mire near Abisko, Sweden - III_Bog_N1_1 | ecosystem: Environmental > Terrestrial > Soil > Wetlands > Peat | place: Sweden: Abisko... | reverse complement strand
TGCTAGCATTTTTTTAAATAATGCCACTTATTTTCTCAGATAAATCCTTTGAAATCGAATTATTTGTTGAAGTTTTTTGTTCACTTATTTTAAAATAAGAATTGAAAGGATAATAAGGGAAAACAAGGAATAATTGTTCGTTTTATTACTTCAAATAAGTAAACTAATTAAATGGGCTGAAGAAAATCATTGAACTACTGTTCAATGTGCAAACTCTTTATATTGCATAAATTACTCATCCATGATATCTAAGTTGTTTAAGTAGGTAACATATTAAAATGATAAAATACATGATTTTAGCAGGAGAAAAGAGTATTAATCATAATATTTTCTTGAAGAATGAGAGAGTCCTTCCAAGACAAGCTATCCGCTGCAGAGACTCCTTCTAATTAAGAAAAAACAAATAACTTCGAAGTTAATCAAAATAAAATAGATAAATAATCATACTTGGATTCTGTGATGCTCTTCTCTTTTGAAGTTGTTCAAGAGAGAGATCGACATTTTCTGAGAAGGAAGGGCTGCAGGAGTAGCAGGGTACTTAGTTACTTTTAGAGAACTGAAAAAGTCAATTCCATAGAAAGAAGCTTGAGGAGTAGCGAATTCTGCCATAAGAGCTGATCGAGTTACTCTGGTTTATGCAAAAGAGAATGCCTTTCTTGCAGAATCATGGAGAGAGTGGGACTCAGTGAGTTGAGAAATAGAAGAGAAATTATTCTTTTTGAGAAACGAGTTCCTGATTTCTTTCTCAGCTATTCCTGCTTAAGTCTTCACAAATTTGTCATACTCTGCATAAGTGTCAAGCAGTTTCCTTGCTTCTTTAAAATTTAGAATAAATTGATTAGCCATCATCTCCTACTCGGATTTATCTAAGTTTGGATAGAACACGAGGGCTCTGTAGTAAGCATGGGTCTTGGGTGGCAGACTAGCTTTTTCTGGATCAGTACTTATAAGATATCCGTCGTTAGGTACCTGCAAGAGCTTTTCCATCTTGTCTAAATTATTATTTAAGTTATCAATATCTCTAATATTATCAATATGGTTCATTTTCCATTTTTTTTAAAAGTAAATTGGTAGGAGGCTTTTGATCATTTCATGCTTGATTTCCCCATTTGGAATCTTGAATACTTTATTGTTCTGCTTTTTCAGTTCTTTAGTGAGAGAATCTTAGTTCTGGCTGAGTGTCAAGTATCCCAAATGAAACGCAAAAGAGTAGGCATCGGCAGATGATATCGAACTGCTTTGATCTGATCCTAGTCTAAGACAGCTGAAATCTAAGTGTTTCTTAGGAACGAAGACAAGTTCTTTGTTAAGGAAATTGTCAATGTCATTTTCGAAATCTTTGGTTTTATTTAAAATATCTACAAGAAAACCAACAGAACCAGAATTTGTCCAATAGTGCTCATATTCAGGACGCTGAATTTTTACAGATGATGAAACGCAACTAAAAATTGAGAATGGGTTACAGAAGTCCCCTTTACCTATTTTGTACTAGTTGTACAGGGTCTTCATCATATTAATTTCTATTTATTTGTCAGCTGGCATTTTGAGATTGCATCTTTCTACCAATTACTAAACTTATCCTTCCGAAAATCCAAAGCTATGTTGAAACATTGTATCCAAGAGAGTGCATTCCTACAAATTACTCAGGCCACGAAAAATGTCTGCGTTGGCGACTCTAGTTAATCCGACTGTAAAACTTGACATGACATCTGAGTTGTTTATTAGAGCGGAAGCTAGCATTGGCTAAATGAGATTATTAACAATGTGAGGAAGACATTCGTTAAGCTCAGCGCCAATAAGAAAACTATCATACTCATCGATCAATACTAAGCATTTCACTTTGTAAAGATGATGCAAGATGTATGCTAAATCGGAGAGAGATTATTATTATTGTATCAAGTCAAGCTTTTAATTAACGCAAGCTAAAAATCTAGATTCTCTGGACTTTAATATTTCATCTTTCCTCATTCGCTCTAAGATATTCGTGTTTTCCTAGTATAACTTATTGATGCTATTATTCATTAGTGTAGAATAGTAGATTATTGCATTATTTGAACTCTCAAATTTACAAGAACTTCCTGTGGGGAAAGTTATGGATACAATGGGATACTTGTGAAAATGTCTGCATGTAATGCCAAATTCTTTCAAAAGGAGATAGAAAGCTGGAGTTTTCTCTTTTTTGAGCCCAGAAATCAGTTCTTAGAGTATTATTTTCTATTACCTGAGAGTCTATTTGCAGAATGCATCGTAATCGGCATCGGGAAAGCAGTTTCGAGCAGCTTTGTATTTCTTTTCTAAGAGTTGTTCTTTTTCTATTTATCTCTCAATAGTTTCAGATCCGAATTCAGGATACTAAGCGCGCCGAAAGTATTCAAACTGATCCTGAATTGTGAAGTCTTCAGCTCTTTACTTCTGAGAATATACAAAATATCATCCATAAGTAGTTTATCTTAGGTAACTACCTTCAAATTAGTGAACTTTCCAAAGGGATCATCGGGATCAGTTATTTCAAAAATATTTCCTTTTTCATTTAATGGAAGTCCACAGAAGAGCTGAATAGACTAAGGAAAAGTGTTTTCCCCCATCTCCGTGGCCTTGTGATCACTGCGTGTACTCCAATAGTTGAAAATGCTTCTGCGATCGAGTCTGTAGTATCTACGAAATAGAGGCTATCTACAAATCCTGCAAAGCCTTAATCATTCATGTTTTTTTCCATTGTTTAAAATTCCTTTCCTTTTGTTTCTCACAAATTTGATTTTGATTGAATTTATTCAAAAACGAAAGATTGTTCCTCTTTCTTTGAGATTATCTGATCTTTTAAATTTAATCTTTTGGGCGCTTTTTCAGTCCATTTAGAAGCGAAATTTTAAAAAATAGATACCAATCATCACATAAAAAAAGATTATTATTTTAAAATTCCTCATTAAAGATGCTTCTGTTAACTAATTCAATAATTCACTGATAAAGCCTGCGCTAAAAACTATTTTTCAAAGAAATAAGATAATAATAAAACGAATATTTGAAGGACTTATTATTATTATTAAATATTTTAAAAGGCTGTGATTGTCATTCTTTCTTTATTTTGCATAACTGTATCTTAACAAAAATTATTAGTTCTCTAATGAACAATGAAAATTACCTGTAAACAAAAATAATTACCTTCTAAAAGCCAATTATGAAGAAGAATAAAAATCTTTTGATTGTTTCTCCTACTCTTCTTCTAAAAAACTATTTTATGTCTGTATTTTCCCATTCAAGAAATAAAACCATATCTAAGGGATATTCACTCTTTTTCCAAGCTGCATCCTAATGATTAACCTTCAAATTATGTATGTTAATCAATAAAGAACTGTATTTTCAATAGTTAAAGCGTACCTGGGTAGCAAATAACTTTTCTTTATCTTTAAAATTGGTTTCAAAAAGAAAAAGATTGTTAATATTGAAAACAAACAAATCTTCTTTCTGGATATGAACCTAAAGGATTTAGATTTCGCTCGATACTTACGTGACTACCAAAAGGTCACAGACATTTTAGCAGCCTCTAAATAAGCATTACCAGATGTCTCTGCTTAGATAAAGTAACATTCATGTTGCTTAATTTGATTCATTCAGCGATTTCCTTTTAGGGAGTATCTTCGATTTGTAGAGTTTGAGAATACATGCCTGCAAAATCGTAGCATGAAAAAAATCGATGAAACTCAAATAAGATAACTTTTCACTTAAATCGAAGGATTTGAAGCTACTCTAGATCCAACTTCTTTAGCTATTATTGTAAGGATCTAAATCCAATAATTTCTTAAATCTAATGTGTGATTGTCTAACAGGATACGACATGTCTTAAGCTATATCTCTGCTAGTTTGTTTTCAAATTTGAGGAGAATGATATTGAAGAAAAGGTAAAGTAAGCACTAAACAAATTGCCTAGAGTAAAATAGCTGATTTAGATAGAAGAAGGACGGTTTCTTACTGAAACTCCTTATCGAGCTAAATGCTATTTAGAAGCATTTCTAAAAAGAATCTTAATGCCAGATATTCGGATTTAGAGTTAAGCTTATCTTGACGAGTTAGACGAATGGTTCGATTTATTTGAACTCGCGAGGAGAAAGGAAATAGAGACAAACACATACAAGCAATTCAGCGGGTTTAGGATTGTTGATAAGAATCTTGTGCTTATCGCTATCAATAAGCAGATTTAGATCCTCAACAAAATGCCTTCTGTTACGAACATACAAATAATCACTCGCATGCTTCAATTCTTTACGAAGAACTACAGGGATCTCTTCGGGATTGATTTAGTTGTAACTCTTTTGTACAATATTTGCAAGAATGCCTTGCCATTTTTAGGAGCAGCTGCGTAAGTAGAGAAAGACAGCTTGAAGAAAATTATTGATACTGAGATGAAAAATGGAATATTTGCATATTTTAAGATCAGTCTTACGATTTAAACATGGGATCATCTGATAATAGCTTGTCTTTCGTTCATGTAAATACAAATCGATGCGAAAATTGATAAATACATGAATGGAGGAGGAAATTCAGCTCCAAATCAAGAGAACGATGGTGATGGAGATAAAAATGGAATTCCAGGAGATGTCTATGATTCCCTCTACTTGTTTGCTTGCGTGAACTACACGCAAGTTCGAAATAAATCGAAAATCATCATGCGATCTATTCTATCTTACAGAGTAAATCAATTTTTACATTTGCACAGACATATCTAATTATTATTCTCATTTGTTGAAGGCTCCATCTTTAGCGAATCTCATAGGTTTGAAGATCAAAAGAGAGAACTTTCCATTTGAGTTCATGCAATTCATGATGAGCACACCATTTGACGATAATATTCTTGGCTTGAAAATGAGTGTCCAACTGTATCTTAGAGAGGAATACTCAAAGCTCTATCAGCTTATTCAAAGTCTCACCTAGTCTGAATCACTTTAATCACATCCTCTTTATCCGAATCTGCTAGCTCTTTCGTCTGTTTTCACAGGTCTCAATCTAGGAAAAAACGAGGTAACTTTTTTTATTCCATTTTTAGTTGTTAATTTCTCTCAAACCATTTGTATTATTTCCAAAACAGGAAGGATTAGCTCTTGCAAAGCTTAATCTCAGCAATTATTTGGAATAAATAAAGTCAGAAGAGATCCTGAAAAAGATTCTATTGCAAGAAACACTGCTTGCGCATGTAGGGTTTAGTTACTACAATATTTACAGGAATTCAAAATACGAATTAGACAAAGACGTCTATCTTTCCAAGGCGATCGAGTATTTTGAGAAAAGCTACGAAAGAAACCCTCGAAACTATCTTGTCTGTTAAGCTTTAGCAAAGGCTTACGCAAATAGCCTTAATTTAGATAAAGCTTTGCAATTTGCACTTCAGTCTTGTGCACTGAGCAAAAGTTCATAATATGCATTTATTCTTCTTGCCCTGATCTATTCTGCTCGAGGAGAGCTAAAGAAATGCTAGCTTCTGATCAGCGGCCTTCTTGCTGAGAATTAAAAAGAGCCAATATTCCATATCTTAATGGCGTTCATTGAAACTGAAAAATACCTCAGTTCCTAAGAAAATCATCCTGATTTTAGAGTCGCAGACAACTTTGGTTCAGGAATTAAATCATTCCTAAAACTAGTAAGCAAGATCAAAAAGTTAAAATAACTTTTAACCCATTTTTATTTAAAAAAAGGAATCTTAAAAAAGCAAACAGTTCTCTCAGATAATACTCAACATGGTGCATGCCTGTTAAGTGATTCTCAAGAAAGATGCCTCTAAATAAGAACTAGATAAGGAATTCTATAGTAAGATTTATTTTATTAATATTCTCTCTCACTCTGATTGTAAATATCTTCTAGAAAACAAAGATTACATAGTACCTCTAAGAGATCTCCACTCACAAGAGATTCCACCTCGCATCTATCTTGATTATAAAAATGTAAACCTCTTTATCTGAAAATAAAATATTTGTAACATAGTTTAAACAAAACATGAACAGACCCTCAGTTATTTCATTGACATCCTATTCCATCTGGAGCACTATGAAAGCATTGATGACATGTCTAATCTACTCAACGATGGAAATAAGAAAAATAGCACAGAAGCCGAATATTACGTAACACAAAAAATGGGACTTTTCATTTGCATAAAAGGTTTATGTTTTTCTTTGATCCTTTTAGAAAGCATTGCTATCTGAACGCAGAGGGTTCACAGAGGTAGCAATAGGGAAATATGAAGAGATTCTCAAGAGCGATTTCTATCACTTAAAAACAATGCAGAATCTTGCTTTACTGTATCTTTCTAATAAGAATGATGACAATAGACGAATTGATAGAGCAGTTGAACTTCTTATTGCAGGATCTAAATTCCATGAAACTTCTGAAATATGGTATAATAATTTCATTTTATTAAAATTACTGGGAATGGGTTTGAAATATGCTAGTTTTTAACCTTAAACCATCCATTATCTTTATTCTTTATTGTAGTTATGGATTTGGCTAGTACCATCAACATCAAAACAACTTTCAAAAATCTAATCACTACCTTCTCAAGGCTCTAGAAAAAAACAAAAAGCAGGCAATTTGTTCATATGACATCATTCCAGATCTCCTTTTTTATCTTTGAATTTGTATCTTCTGATTCTATCCAGTTTTGTTTATTCCGAATAAGAAAGCACACACAATTTAAAAACTTGAAAATGCTTAGATTTCAGTCATTGTTTTTATTTCCAAATTAACACTGAAAGAAAGGGAAACCATTTGAAAAAAACATAATGTAGAAAAAAAAAATTCTTTGAAGCAAAATAGTAGTTTTTATGCTGATTGTTTGTTTATCTTTTTAGTTTCAGAAACCAAAATCCAAATATTCTGATGAATATTGATTAGGATGAATTCTTATGAATCTACTTGTTTCAGAAGAAAAACAAATTGAATAACTGGATTATTGAGCTCAAATGAATTGACAGATTTATTTGATCAATCAGAGTCAAATAATAGTATCATATATAAAATTCATTGGGAATAAATTAAATAACTAGAATGGCAAAAAATTCAATTCTCTTCAAGCTCGTCAGCTCAGCAGGCACTGGTTTCTTTTATCTCGCTAAGCGCAACGCAAAGTAACTTCTGCCACTAATCTTCCAACTACTTATCAAATAACTATTTTTTTCCTTTGTAGAGCAGAGATTATTAAGAAACTCAATCTTAGAAAGTTCGATCCTATTGTTAATCAATATGTTGTCTTTAACGAAGCAAAACTCTCCTCCGGCAAGAACAGATAATCAAAGAAATGAATTATTGTGCATACCATCTATGTTGTTCAAGTTCTTTATGTGCTTTCCAGCAATTCTGTAAGTTTCATTTACCAAAGGAGATAATATATTACTCAATCATTCACATTCATAGATTTCTAGTTTCTCATTCAGATTCTTCAAGATAATTTATTAAAAAGAGCAATTTTGTGATAAATTTGAATGATTTTGAAATATTAAAATGAAAAAGCTCTCATTTTCTAGATAAAAGTACTATCTAAAAAGAGTTCATAACAGATCATAGTAATGAGTGATATTATTAGTTAGTTTGTTGGTGAAAGTCTCTTTCTTTCCCTTATTTTTCAATTTCCCAAACAAAAAGTGTTGTTGAAATCAAAAAATAAGATAATCAATGCTATCAAATTTTCATCATAAAAAAAATATTTCTTTTTTGTCTCTCTAATTTGAGATGGTTCTAATTAACTAACCACCTAAGAATTGTTTATTTCAACACTCACAGGACTATTTATGAAATTGATGTTCAACAAAAACATAACCGCATTTGAAAACAAATGCAATGATAAATTCAATTAATTGTGAGAATATTGTAGTCTCCACCAGCTCCTTTTCCACTGGAAGTTTGGTTGCGAGCTACTTAGAGCTTAAGAGCAAGGAATTTCTTAAGGTCTTAGAACATTTGCTGTTGTCTAATACTTGGCTCATGGTTCTCCTTTACGGATTCTCTTTGCTTTCTGAGATCTTGAATTTAGTCATCCAATTTTCTCGCCTTTTTGTAAAAAATAAACCAAATATTAGAAAACAGAATCTTCGTCGAACTTCCAAAATGTGTTGTACTTCTCCGTTGAATTGCTCGACATAACTCTTGTAAGTAGAAGATAGACTTTTCTCTCCTTTCTGGTATTTTTCCTCCTCTCCAAGACGAGTTAGCTTCAAATCAAGGATCTGCTGAGAATACTTCAAAAGTGATATTTTGGTATCGTCTTTGTAAACATCTGTCTTGAGTTTTTTGACTTCTGTCTCTAACTGATTAATCTCACTCTCACTCTTTAATATCACTTTATCATAGTCAGCTTTCTTTTGTTTCCACTCTGTTTCCACAGTCTTGTTTCAATAATTCAATTAGAACACATCAATACAATACAATAAACTTGTGTGAATAACTCTTACTTCTAGTTTTTTTTGAATTTCTTTTTGCTCGTCTGCTTGTTCCTTAAGGAAAGCCTGTTTCTCTCTCTTAAGATTGTTGTACTTGACCGTGAGTTGGGAATACTCCTCTAGACTCTTCTCTTTTTATTCATTCATTTGCCTGTTTTTATCGTCAAGATCTTCATTTTGTTACGCAGCATCATGATATCCTTCAATTCCTCTCTCTTTTTCGAGTTTTTTGAGCATTTTGTCATATTCAAGTTTGTTTTTCTTAACTGTTTCTTCAGTTCTAGAAAGCAGCACTTTTTCTGATTCCAGATTTGAAAGCAATTTCCTCATTTCCTTGCATTTCTGTGCTTTCTCACCAACAGTCTTAACATATGCGTTCATGTCACTGATTCCACCGAATCCAGCACCTATTTTAAGTATCAAACATATTCAATCATTTCCAAGAAAAACTCGTTTTTAAGACTTATTTGTACCTTTCTCTTTGTTTAACTTTTCTTGCAAGGCTTGTACTTTCTTTTCAAGCGTAGTTTATTCCTCTTCTGTTCTCTTGAGTTCTTCAATAGCCTTCTCTTTCTTGCGTGCTATCTACTGTGCAGATTGCTAATAGATCATGAGCTTATCATCAGCAGGTGGCTGTTTAGACAGTTTTTCTTCCATCATTGCCACAGCTTTTTTCAATAATAAAAAAATATTATTTATTTCTCTCAATACAATTTTCAAATTCCCTTCCTTTATTGTAATAAGATAATAATTCTACCTCTTCTTAAAACAATGAGCTGATTGTCTAAATGAGAAAGCTCACTCTAGGTAATTGGGGGTTCTTGAAGTAATTTCTCAGTTTATTCTAATTTCTTCTTCTTTTCCCCAATCTCAATAGCCAGCCTCATTGTAGAGAGCTCTCTATTTTTCTTGACTTCTGATCTCATTGATTGAAGCATTTGCTCCGGGGTGTTAGATGGATCCATGCTTTTCTGAGCATCAAGCAATCTCTACTAAGATGAGAGAAGCTATTAATCAGTGTATTCAAACTACGATCTTTATTAGTATATTTTATCAGCTAATCTAGCTTCTTCTTCCTGCTCTTTTCTGAGAAGATTAGTCACTTCAAGGAGAGCTTAGAATTCAGGTCTATTCGTATTCTTGTTCTTAAACACATTGATTTTACTCATCAACTGTTCTCTTTCTCCTTCAAGCGACTAAATTTCTTTCTTCAATTCAGCTGGATTTTGCGATTCACGCTATGCAGCTTAGAAATCTTAGTGATGAACTTAAAATTCTGCTTATAAATCACGATATTTATCAGCAAGTTATTTCATGTCCTCATCCATTGGAATATCTTAGGGGAGAGTGAACGGCACCAAATACTTTGCCAAGTAAGCACGCTGCTGATGCTCCTCCAGTCTTGTAAGAAGAAAGTACAAAATTGGATGAATGATTCTCTTGTCACCTTGCAGGAGCTGTTATTGGTAGGCACTATGGACAATTCAACAAACATGTGAGTTCTTCATCATAAATCATTGAGTTTTGTACTGTTATTTCAAAATAGTTTACATATCATTAGGTGGTTGAGGAACGGGATATCCAAGAATATTCAGAAAATTTGTAACTTCTAAGGCTATCTGCTCTGGGTTTTTCTGCTTAATATTCTCAAAGCTAGCCTTATCTAGATGGATCAAGACCTTATTCAGCACATCTAGAATTTAGTTGCTGTAAAAACAAAAATAAGTTAACTCTTAGGAACATATTTATCTTTCCTTTTTTTCAATTATGTTACCTGTTTAGCTCATCGAAAGTGACTAATTTATAGTCTTCATTGAATGGTTTATCATTAAGACATCTAACAATCATCTTAACTTCCTCCGTGCCAATTATTGTCTTTATCACAGGCTACGCTTGCACTTGCTGTTATTGATTCTATCCTGGATTTCCTTACATGCCATATTGGTTCATGTAACCTTAGTTTCCGTAACCACCACCGTAGCTCATAATGCTCTTTTGTGTTAATGCAAATAAGATACTAATGCAATATTTCTTTTTTTCTTTTTGTTTTGGGGAAAAATTAATTTTTCTGCTTAAGAGTATTGAAATTAATTCAAAAAACACAACCTCCTTTTATTATTTTCTGGCATTTCGATTTAAAACGTGCATGCAAAGAGATCATAGAAAAATGATTTGGTTTTTTAAAACATAATTCAAATTCAATAAAAGAAAGTGAAATATATTGATTAAATTAGACATAGAAAATAAGAAACAGTGAATTAAAATGAAATATTATTTTAAACTCATTTATTTAAAGCTACTTTTTGTGAGAATTAGATTTTTAAAGATATTTTTGAAATTCTAAGACATTCCTTAGGCTTAATTATTTTTAAATTTTTGAAGTATTTTTTAATAGAAACGAAGAAAAACTAATAGAGAAATAGTCCATTATGCAAGGAAAATGAACTTATTTGATTTATTTTAAGAAATAACATTAAAGGAATATTTGGACAAAAAAAAAAGAAAATTGATTGATAAAAGAGTGAGAGAAGAGAGGGCTCTGTGGTTCTTAATAATGACTATGAACTTTGATGAAAATTCAAAAGATTAGTTGTTAAAGAACAAAATTCTAAAAATAATTTTAGTTTTCATATGAATTGATTTCTAAAAATACAAATCAGAGCAATTTCATAAGAAATTCCTGCTTCATATAAAAAAATCTTATGACCATAAGCATACCCAAACTTATTTTCTAAAATAGTTACATATTCAGTCTTAAGCAAAGAAACATTAATATTACCAGGATTATGAATTTAATAAAAGAAAAAGAAATTATGATGCTAGTTATTGTTCAATTTTTTGGGCTCAATTATTAGAGGATAATACTTTTTGTATAACTTTGTGTCTAATTTACAAAAGATAAGATATATAAATATTTTAATAAATTGAAAACACAATAATCTAGCTAGAAGTTCATAGCATTTTCAAGAGCAAACATCACAAAAAAGGTAAAGGGCTGTAAAATGTTTAATTAATCTATGCTAAATATATGTTTCTTGCCTTAGAATCCAATTCACGAACAATAAATTCAATTAATTCTTAAGCTAACGGACTACAAATATTTATTTCAAGTTTCAAGAGGCATTATTAACAAAATATCAATACAAGAGCATAATCTCACTAGTTTTATTAAATCTTTTCATAAATAATCCAAAAATGTTTAATTTGTCTAGGTTTTACCACACTAATATCTATTTTTAAACTCCAAAATAAATTGGGAATGATTGGGCAAATAAGAAAGCTTATGAGTCTCCAACTACTTTTAAGCCTCGAAAGGATCTTTGATTTATTACGTAAAGATTTACTATCACACATCACATGTATACAAATAATCAGCAAGGTTCTATTTTATTCCTTATTAATGATTGACAGAATATTTGATAATCTTATCTAAAATGAAATAAATTAACTTAATAACTGATCATAAACTCACTTTTCAATATTAATATCCACATCAAAAGTGTTAAATACATTCAAAGTGAATTTCAATCTATCTTCTTTCTTTCTACCTGATATTTTGCATTATTGAATCAATAAATAAACGAAAGAAAATTTTTCTCTTAACGATTTCAAAAAAGAATCAAATTCACTGTCTCAATATTTATTAGTTTTTTCTAATTCTTGGCAAATAACTAACAGCACTCATATCTTCTATCCTTCTCAACAATTGATAATCTTACCTTTTAACACATATTTCATTGAAAAAATCAACATACAATATCTTCCATTCTTTTCAAGGAGATCGTACTTTTCATTTAATAATTGTGCCATCCATGCTTAATTTTGATATCAGCACTATTTTACTAAATATCTCTCTACAATAAACTGGTTGACATAATGAATTAATCTTTCCAAAAGCCGATACGTTAATTTCGAATCAGATTTTTTTTAATATCCGCATCGAGGTTTCAATTGATTAGCCTAATGGTCAGTTTTTTAAAATCTAATTAAATTCTTGCTTCAACTCGCTGATAATTGCTAAAAAGTTCATAAAAATATTTTATTTTCAAAAATTAACTCAAAGAAAGATAATACAAATGAGAAGAATCATTTAACTTGCTCTCATATTTATCATCTCATTCTCTGCAGTGAGATCAAATCAGACATTGAGAACAGCTTATTGTGCATCAAATATACCTACTCCTTGCAAAGATTCACAGTGCACATTAGCAATTAACACAGCTTTTACTTGCTTTTCTGAGAAAATGTGTTACTCCTTCTCAACTTTCACTGAAATCTCTGACTGCATTAAGAAAACTTGCTCTTCTTCTAATACTGAAGTTTAAAACTATGCTGATTAGCTTGCAACATGCATGTAGTCTAATTCAGGTGTTATTAAGGCCTTTTTTGTAGTGACTGCATTATTAATATGTATGTTGTGAAAGTATGTTAAAAGTAACACTTGGTATTTATTTTTATTTTTCCTATGATTTTCCTACACTTATCTTGATAAGTTTATCCAATAAAATGAGTTAAAATATTAAGGCAATTTGCAGCTTTATTGCAATGTTTTCTTAAAGTTTGATTGAGTAGTACGGATCATATCACATTTTAGATTTAGAAAACAATAAAGTTAAAACTCAACTAAGGATTGCCAGTACCCACTTATCTCTACCTTCCGCATCAATATCATATTATTATCAGCAGGAAATGCATTCGTCTTTTACTTCTAATAGTTCTGAGAGAACCTCTTCTTTAAGCATTCTGTAGTGGTGAATTGGAGATTAAAGTCAAT
>Ga0302271_10003515_pt1 | contig 13192 bp, 8 predicted proteins | sample III_Bog_N1_1_FD_198767 | JGI IMG/M metagenome (GOLD analysis project Ga0302271, IMG submission 198767) | Peat permafrost microbial communities from Stordalen Mire near Abisko, Sweden - III_Bog_N1_1 | ecosystem: Environmental > Terrestrial > Soil > Wetlands > Peat | place: Sweden: Abisko... | reverse complement strand
CGATATAAATTTTTTTTAATAACCCCCCCCCCCCCCCCCAAATTGCTATGGGAAATCAATTCCCAAACCTCCACTTTATTCGTTTTATTGAATCTAATTATTAAATAAGAATAGAAATGCTTTTGATCATAATTATTAAGAATTTTTGTTTCTTTTGCTTATGGTTGTTGTTTTTTTTTGAGCAAAACTAAATAAGCACGTATTGTTTTGACCGAATTGAAACTTCTTTAGAAATATCAATATTTATCTAAAAGGGGAAATCATAAGAATTTTTTGAACGAAAAAGAATATGGAAGGAAAGGAAATTATGAGATTAATTAGGATATATATAAAAAAATAAAGAAATTCCTTTTTCTGGAGAAATTTGGTCATTAAAGAAATCAAAACGGGGAAAACTTAAAAAAGCAACCGATTTTAGATTTGAAAAATAAAAACAAAAGGGGAAAAGTTTATTGCTTTTTATTAACAAAACATAGAAAAGAAGAGATTTCTTCAGAGGAGAGAGGCAGTTATTGTTAGTAGCCTGTGAGTCGAAATGAATCAAATCGACGCTCATAAACTGACGATTATCTTGCGAGATGCTTCGGAGAGACTCGCATTCTTGGATTCAATTAGTCGACAGGATGATCTTTCTTCGGAGCTTGCTGGTTATGAGATCTCGAAATTGTTGAAAAAGCAAAAGAATCTAGAAAATCAATATGCAGAATTAGTGAAATTGAGGAAGTCTCTCACTGGAATCCAAAACAAGAAGAATCTCATTGATACACAAAGTAAATACAAAATAACACATTTTTGTAATGATATCCATCATCTTTCGATGCTGCTAATTGAATATGAACTTTTATTTCTTTTTATTTAACAACTTTAATTGATAGCTAAGATCATCGATGTTGCTTAGAATTTGAAGGAAAGCACTAAGAAACTCTGCCGATTATTCAAGGAGAATCCTGATCTGGAGAGTGACGCTAATAAGGTGAAGAAAGACAGGATAACTTTCATGTCAGTCATCGAGCAGCTGATTTAGATGGTCTAAACGAATTCCTTAAGTAAATTTCAAAGCATGACAACTTCTGAGTTAGAAGAGTAAGATAAGCTGCGAAAGTTGATTTTCAGAGAGAAAGAACTGTATTAAGAGATAAAGAAACTTCAGTAAGATCGCTAACAAGAGAATAAAGAATATGACAATGAGTAAAAGGAAACAAATGTGAAAATCTAAAATCTTAAAGAAAGACTTCTGTATAAGAGAAACAGAGCGTAGTTGAAGAATTAGTACAAAGACAAAGAAGCTAAAGCAGAAGAAGGTACTTAAGCTCGTATGTTTGAGTATGATTAGAAGTAATTGAAGGAGAAGATAAAGAATCTACAGCAAAAAACTGACACCGAGAATTTAGTACATACTTAGTTGAAATAATATTTGTTGGAAAAAGAAGATCAAATCAGAACGAAGGGAGAAGAATGGGGCAGAAAAGCTGATACTGTCCGAGAGCAATTAACTGATGAAATTGAGAAATTAACTGCTGATAAAGAGAAAAAAGCAGAGGAACTCAGGATTTTAAGAGAAAGAGACCAACAAGAACAGCAAGAAAAGGAGAACAGAGAAAGATAAGAGATCGAGGAAGAAGAAAAGAAAAAGTAAGACGAGCTCGATCAAATCAGATTGGATAATGCGATTAAACTTATTCAACTGGAATACCAAGAATGGAAAGAAGGTGGTGGTGGTAAAAAGAAGAAGAAGAAAGGTAAAAAGAAAAAATGATTTGCTAAAAATCTAAAACATCAAACAAAATAAATGTAAACTGGCTTTTCCTATGTGTATAACTCTTTTCATTTGTTTGTTGTAGATTCAGAATAAACATTTATTTTTAGCAGAATACTTTTCAATTTAATTTCTAAAATCCATTCTTTTATGGAGATACTGCTCAATATTTCAATGCAAACATAAATAACTTTATCATGTTATTCTGGGGTAAAAAAAAAATATTTAATTTATGTCACTTGTATTGCTATTGCTGCTAAATTGGCTATCCTACAACGACTTGTGATGGATCAAACTATGGATAAGGGATAATATCTGCTTGATAAATCTATGGCTAATTGAGATAGTAAAATCTAGGTTGCTACTGCTATGAATAATACTGTTGTTACTACTGTGCATATTACTGCTATGGAAAGCTATTCGTTTCAACACCTTGCTAGGTACCTTATTACTTTTAGAAATTCAAATTAAACTCGTTCATAGCAGTGTTAACTTTCGATACAAAATATGCTGCCCCAACTAAGAAAACTATGAAGTAAAGCACCATATTAATTGAAGCTGTGGCAATAACTTATGCATATCCAGTGATAATCAAATCAGATTTAGAGCAATTCGATTTATTCCAGCATAAATTTTGCACTGCAGAATATGCTTAGTCTTCTGTGGATTTCCCATTTCCGCATGTGCCATAATCGACCAGTCTCCAATGAATGCTAGATTCAGTAGCGCTACCATTATATGTTATTATGGAATCTATGATTTTAAGCAAACCACCAAAAATATTAGCAAAAATAAATGAATTTTTCAAAAAAATCAGAAGATATTTATTTACTGCACCACTGCACTTGAGACGAATAAATCCAATAGTTTGCGGAGGCTATTCCAATACAGAAACTGACAACTTACAGAGCGATGATTGAACATTTTTTTCTTTAAAACGATGGTGTTTTTTCATTGAATACCAGTATCGTTCGCCAGGAATAAACCAAGAAAAGAAAAGACAATATGAATAAGCAAATCGTTTCGAAGAGAAAATAGTATGATTGTATGTTCGAACAAGCTAAGTAAATGACTGAAGCTAGGCAAATACAATGAACACCTAAGAACCTTTTTAAATTCTTCCGAGTTGGTTCTAATTATCTCCATTGCTTCGACAAAGCTGTTTCGCTGTTTTCCTCCTCTATTAGACCTTGCATTCTGACTTAGTCTGTGTGCATTCGAAAAGAAATATTTTTATTAAAATCTACTTTTTCTTGTTATCCAGAGAGCAATTAATTGAGAAAATAGAAAAGAACTCAATTGTTAGGTTAGCAAACAATTTTTTATTAAAATATACTTTCTAAAATTGGGTTTAGGCTTATAAATCAATAAACCAACATAAGAAGAATTTCAATGAATGCTTGCTCAAACCCACAATCTAGGATCGACAAGCAAACACTGTTTAGCATAAACCTTGAATTATTTGATTAAATAATTGAACTATTTTTCAATTCCTCTTCTAAATTACGATATACGGTTGAGACGTTATTTTCTGTGAATTTTTAAGATTCTTCATGATTATGGAATCTTCTGATAGATTCTTAGTCAACTACTTCTCTCTTTCTAGCTCTTTCATCTTGATCTTTTCTAATTTATTTCTGCTTGGCCCTTATCCATGGAACTTCCAGCATATATATCTAAAAGCTTGTTTCTTCGTCATAACTTTACCACTATCATCTCGATATTCAAGTTGAATTCTATCATTGTCTCTTGTAAGTGTCCCATCCTCATGAGGTTTTATATCCAAATTCCTCCCAGAATAGTCAATATTATCATTTAAAAGAATCCCTCTGTCTTCCAATTCCGATAAAAATCCATGAAGTCCCAATCCAAGGTTATCTTTCCTTAACCCTGCTTCTTCAAGGTCTTCTCTGATTTTATTAAATTCCTCTTCAGTCATATTGTCATCTTGAAGTTTCTTCTAAAACTCCTCTTCTTCTTGGATATGATCATGGTATCGTTTTCCTTTCAGTCTCTGCGTAGGCATACTGACATTAACCACTGAGAATGTTCCTTTTTGAGTGTCCTTCAAAGTCTTTTTTGTTTCACTTTTATAAACAAAATCACTTTCATTCCTTCTGTTTTCATCAGTAGCAATAAACTTCAAATCATCTTCCCTGAAATTTATCTCGACTAAATCAGCTGCTCCAGTTTTACTGTTTTTTACGTTTTTACTCATAGGCACAGCAAATTCACGCTTTTTCTACTCTTGACGCTTGTAATCCTCTTCTACTTCCATACTCTCAGCCATTAATCGAGATAGATTACTCTCATTCTGATTGAATAACTCACTGTTGTTACTACTAATACCTTTTCCATTTGTTTCCTTATTTTCATCAATATTGTTATGATTATTTTGTATTTTCTACAGATTTCTCGCTTTTTCAATACTCTTTCTCAGCATTTCATCGTCATCTTCCCAAAAAGCTTTTTCTAATTTATCTTGCTTTTTGTCAGCCTCTTGAACTTTTTCTTCTACTACCTCATCATCTTGTTTCCCTTCCCTTCGTTACTTCGATTATTGTAGCTCTTCTTTCGAATTAGCTACAGCTTGCTCATAATTATTCCTTTTAGTATTCTACTCCAGTAATTGCTACTTCAATTCATCTTATTTTTTAGACTCTTTGACTTTCTTCCTGTCTTTAAATTCTTCCTAAGGATTCTCTTCTGCTTGGGTTTCTAAAATATCTAACAAACTCTCCCCTTAAGTTGCCTCTCTCTTTCTTTTTTTCTTGAAAATAACAGATTTAGTTGTTTTTTCTTGTTTATATTCACTTGCAACTTGCCTTTCTGTTGCATTCTCCAATGTATCCAATAATCCTTTTTTGCTTTTCAGTTTTTATCTAATAAATTCCAGTTATTACAGTTTTTCAGTATTAAACTCACCTTATTCATCGAGTAATACACCCTCACGAGTAAATTTCCTCTCATCATAATGAGGCAACAATGCTTTTCTATCAATCTCCCCGAACTTCTCATCTAAATGCGCTGTTTATACATTCGCTAGCTTCTTCACATTATTCTTTACATAGTTTTAATGTTCAGTCTTTTATTTCTCATATAAATCATCATTCACAAGGACACCTTCATCGTCTTCTTCGTTTAGTTCACCTAATTCATTAAGAATTGGTTTATCTTACAATGTCAGAATCACATCTTCTCCATCGACGAAATCATCTGTGTCATGAAATACTCTCATTCTTCCAGTCATTTTTTTCTTTTCCAAACGATCTTTTATAATTTCGCTATTATTTCTTTATGTGTCTAGAAATTCTGTTTTTTTCTTAATAATTATTTTTAATCTGTTCCCTGGAGTTGACTTGGCTTCTTGTTCTCTTTTGAAGGTAATTAATCCTTCAACTTATAAGAATCCTATTTACCTTCTCATTTTGTATTCAGTTTGGAATGAAAACAAGTTCAAGATGTCATTAGTTTATATTTCAATATTCTTTTGCTCTTAATTCTTTTCATTGCTAACTCTATTTCCACTATCATTTCTGAACTCAATTTTAGCTTTATTATCTTCTTTTTTCCTTCTCATTGTATTTTGTTTGATTTCTACCAAAATATATTCATAAACTAACTGCTTGTCATATCTAAAAGAAATCAATTTGATCTGTTTTCAAATCAAGAAAGCCAAATTTCTAATTATTTACAGGGAAAAAAAGGCCTATTTAAACCTTCAAATTTATATGTTTGGCTTATTTTTCAAATTTAGATGCGATGTGGAGATAATAAGAGGAAGGAGGGATAAAAGGGCAGGAAAATAGAAAGTTAAGACAAGAAAAAAAGATAAAATAATAAAAAAAAGTTAAAAAAGTTATTTAAGAAATAAATCAATAGCTCAAACAGTTATTTAGACAAACAGTCCATAGCATCTAGATTCTCACTATTTCAGCATAATGTTCTTCGGGTAGCATATTCAAACTCACATTGAAATTATTTAAGCATAGGACATACTAAATATTTTTATTAATTGAAATTGAAATCAGATCCTTCTGGCATGCCTTCGGGTATATGAATAGCACATCAAACTTGGAGAATATCCTCAAGCAAGAAAATCTCACTACAGAAACGATCCTCGATTAGGAGAATGTCGTCAATGAAGTTAAGTAGCTTCAAAGCAAATTCACCAATTTGTAAGATATTTTCAGTTTCTATTGAACGTTGTTTGCAGAAAATCCAAAAGATTGTGTTCATTTGCTTCCTTGTGAATCATAAAATGTTGGATTTTCATTCATTTGTTTTGTTTGCTTTTTCCTATTAGCTTAAAGAAGAATTCTCATATTACTCATCAAATCATTGAATACAGCATTTCGATGCCTGATTCAGAAGACAATGATGAGAAAAAGCTTTACAAGTAATATTTAATGAATCAAAACATAAGAATTATTCTTTTTTTTTGAAACAATAACCTTGATGTGTGTGTCTTATTCTTTTAACACTCATTTTGTTCAAAGGTATCCTTTCGTCTCAAGTGAGATCTTCGGCACTTAAATTAAGGGATTTGAAGACCTGTTCTTTGAAGAAAATCAAGACAACAAAAGCAATGATGGAGAAGTAATAAAAAATAGCAGTTCAATTTGGGCTAAAATAATTATTGTTTTTACAGATTTTTGAATTAAAAAAAAAATAAGATATTATTTTTGTTTTTTTAATTTGAATATTTCTAGTTTTTATTATGAATAATATTGAATTTGTTGAATTCTTTTAGGAAGAATCTTGTTCTGATGTAGAAGAAGATGAAGAAATAAATCACGATGAGGAGAAGAACGAGGAACTCTAAAAAGAAGAAGTAGAAGAAGAAACAGCTGCTGTTCCTGAAAATAAAACTGAAGAAGCAGATAAAGTTGAAATCTCAGAAGAAAAATAGAAAACTGATGAAGCTAATGAAGATGATTAGGCTACTGTCTAAACGGAAACCACTAAATCAAGTGAAAATACTGCAGTTGAAAGTGAAGAAACAACAACAACAGCAGCTGTAGAAAAAATAGAAGAGACTACTTCTAATAAAACTGAATCAAACGAGGCCCCATCTTCAGCTGAGCCAGCTCAAACTGAAACAGAAAAAGCAATTGATGGCACAGCTGACTTTGAAATCTCCCCAACTAAATCAGCAAGTCCACAATAATCTTCCCAGAAGAAATCCAAGGTATCTAAACCTAAATAGAAGAAATACACTGGAAAAGATCTTCTCAATAGACTGATGTAATTCATTGACACAACTGAGCCTCTTAATGATACCTTAGCTGGATATTTCTTGAAGATCGTTAATACCATCCTCACACCAAACAAACAGGTAATTTGTTAGTAAAATACAAAAATATCCTTTAATAAACTCTTTTTTAGTTATTCGAGTTCATTGCAACTAAACCAGAAATCCTAGATCAACTAGTTTCTCATGTCCGCACAAAGAGCATCTCAGAAATAGTCCTCAAGCTCATTACAGTTTCAGGCAGCGAAGAAGAAAATGAATCTATTATCGTAATAGCAATTCAAATTTAAATAAATTTGTTTAACTTCTTTTTTGAAATTTGTTAAGCTTCAACGCAAGAGATTATTGGAGTTATTGGGCGAGAAATTCAGCACTGGAGATAGCTTCGAAAGGGAGAATATTTCTTATATTTTCTATGAAATCATTTCATCCCTCATTTAAGGTGAAACCTCATCTAAGAAATGCTCTTTAGCTGTTCAAACTCAAATTCTTGATGAGTAATTACTTTCCAACTTCTTCAAAGTTATCGTATCCCCAGAATCTGAAAGCAGCTGCATCGCATATGCAGCTAGTATACTTGGCATCCTCGTGACTTATTACAACAGCCGCATCCGTCAAAAGAGAAATACAACATAGCCATCTGATGAAGATGAAATTTGCAATGTCTCTACAGAAGAAGATAAACTCGCTTTCCCTGGTGAACAACTATTTTTGACATATCTCCCATAGTTTATAGAGTTCGTTGGAGCTACTCCAAGTGGACAGACTCACACTACATCGTACGGTGCAGAAATAATTCCTTTCGGAATTGGCAAGCTAAAAATAGTAGATTTGTTTGGTCACATTTTCAAATCAGAAAATAATCAACTTATCACATTCCTTGCAAAAAACAATATCTTCTCATCACTGCTTGTAAGAATACCATAAGAATCACAATTGGGAGTATTCTTTTAATAAAAATGAGCTCACTTTTATAACAATTTAACTAACTTATTTTTTTGCAAAACAGAAATTAATGCTCGATTATCCATGGAATAACTTACTTCACATCCAAATCGAGAAGATCATTTTGGAGGGAATCAACATGGCTATCAGTGGATCGAACGATGCTGTTTAGACAGCATTATTTGGAAGAGAATTCAATCTCCTTGATTTCATCGCAAATAATTCCCAAGAAGAAACTGCAAGACCAGGGTAAGAATACAAGATCCTTTATCAAAAATAGAAAATTAATATTTTTTTTGCAGAAAAATTTCCAAGGATATTCGTCTAGGATACATCGGATTCTTGACTAGTTTTGCCAAGAAACTAAACGAAACTTCCTCTTGCGTATGGCTAAATGATTTGAAAGAAGGTGAAACTTGGACGAATTACACTGATAACAAATTAAAAACAATCCTGTCCAAAGAAAACTAGAATCTTGGTGGTGATAATCCCAAAAACAAGAAAGAAGATGATATTGAAGACATCAATAAATTTGAAATCGATATTCAACGGATCTATGAGGTAATAATTGAAAATAATATCTTAGAAAGATTCTATCTTTTGCTGTTTTCTTTCCAGTTTTTAATTTTTGGCTTTTTTTTTGATAAATAAAATAGAAGTTCAACAATTACTTCAAAACAAACAAAACAACCAAAGATGACTAGAACAGCGATTTCAAAGAAGATGAAGGTGAAGATATCCCTGAAGATGATAATCTAAATGATAAGAAACATGGAGGAAGCTCTGATGAAGATGAAGATCATGAACATGATCATGACGAAGATTATGAGCACGATCTCGATCAAGAAGAACATGAGCATGAGGATCATGAAGAGTATGATCATTCACCTACTGGAGATTATATCTAAGAGGAAGTGAAATCTGGAGATAAATCCTAGGAAACTGTTCATGCTGTTGTTGCTAAATCTGAAGTTTAGAAAACTGAAAAGCCAAAGGAAGTCAATCCTGTGACTGTGGAGAGATTATAATTCTAGAATGAAGAGATAAAGAGTGAATTCTAAGCTCATTAATTCTGGAAGGTTAGCAGCCCACATAACATTGATGATCTCATGGATGAACTTTGAGTGTGAAGAAGGAGAAAGCAGCCTTTCTTGTGATTTCAAGAATTTTTCTCATTTTCAAAATGGGGGTTTTTCATCTTGAAATTACTACACAAAGATCGAAAACAATAAGATCGACATTCAAAACCATTTCTCTACTCCAATATAATTATAAAACATTCACACACACATATACATATTTAACTATTAGTGCCTGGTCAAGTTTTATTAAGAACAAATCTAAAGATAAAGAAAATGTTATGGCACTCAATAAATCATCTCCATTCTTTTCAGAAATACGAGAAAGATTCATGCCAGAACAAAAAATAGTGCAGAATGGCGCTTATCTTATGCTTCTTAAGAATGTTCTCTCCTTGCACAAATCATCCATCCATTTATCTTTATTTTAAAAATATTATTTGTTTTTTTTGTCCACAAATATTCATATATTCTTATATGTCTCGTTATGGCCTTTTCGAATTTATAAATTGATTTATTCATGCTTCTCGTTATGGTTATCTCTATTACTTTCTAGATCATTCATTTCAGAAATCTTATGATTTTTTTTATGTGTATTTGTAATAACAAAATATTTCTTTGCTTCATAGCAAGCACTTACCTTCCAATTCCCTTTAAATTACCCATATTTAGGTTAGATTTTGAGCCTGTTTCTTGCTTTTAGATTAAAAAACTTTCCTTGAAGAAACAAAAACTTTAATTTTTCATACCTCTAACTATTGCTAAAATTGATTTTGCAGAAAAAGTAAGAAAATTAACTAAAAATAAATTGAAATAGATTTAAGTATCAAAAGAAAAAAGTATTTGTCCCTATGGTTACTGGGAGAAATTGGAAATTAAATATTAGGTCTAGCAGATTTTGTTAGGGCAATAATCTTAAACCAAACAGACTAATGTGATGGATGCTAATTTCTGAATAATGCCCATAGAATCAACTGCACTAGTAAATTAAAAAAAAGAATCATATAAGAAAAAAAACAAATCAAAACTCACAAAAATCATCCCATACTAAATTAAAGTAGATATGATGAATCCAGAGCAAATGCAGCAGCTCATCAAGAAAGTAAACCCATTTGGAAAATATTCTACTTTTTCCGAAGATGTTTCTAGCGTATTTGATCCTTTAATTAGGCTAAAGAGCTGTAAGGATGGCTAGATAAGAAAGGAGGTCTCAGCTGGTAGAAAAGGTAGATATTAAAATATTCGAGAATCATCTTTTTATATCAAGAGATTTAGAATCTTAATATCATGGATTCAAGCTAAGATTATTTTAAATTTTACTGATTTGTTCAGATACTTCATGATAGTTGAGTCTGACAATAAAGATTACTAGCTCACTTACTTCGAAAAAGACGTAAGAAATATCTTGATCAAAGTGTTAAAAAGTGAATTTATGTGTTTCTATGCTTGTAGAAATAAATCTGTGATGAATGAGATTTGCTATTTTTACTGATAATATCTTTATGCTATGTAGACAGATCCAAAACCAAAAGGGAGTATTTGCATTGCAGACATCGGTGACATCATAGCAGAGGAAGAACGAGAATTCACTCTGACATATTCAACAAAGAATTTCCGTTTACGAGCTTCTACAACTTAAAATCGAGATGAATGGATGACTGGATTGATTCATCTGAAGAAATATGCAAATGAAGCAACTAAAACTGGAGAGCGAAAAGGATCGATACTTGAGAAATCTCCAGAAAAGAGTCCAACTAGAGGGTCTTTATCTGGATCACCTGTTAATAATAGGGCTAGTCATTAATTCAAGAATGGACATAAGTTTATTGATCCTGCTCTTTTGAGTAAAATATGCACTGAAAAAGAAGGTAATAATAAAGGAAAAAGCATGGTTTTGAATGTTGAAAAACCAATAACAATCATAAATATGTTGGGAAATGTTAAAGCAAATTTGAACACTTAAACAAGAGTTCTTTCAAGTTTCTCTACTAATCTTGAAAATTCTCTAATTCCTTTTGTGTTCTTTTATTTCTTAGAGCGTGTTGAATCTTCAGAGAATTTGGCCAAACTCAGTCACCAGAAACCAGCAGAAGAAATATTTGAGAAACTAGGATTGAATCATTACATTGATAATATAAAACCGAAAGAATTGGTCTAAAACAGAATGATTTATGGCTATTTAAGGAAAATATCTAAATCTCAATATAAAACAGGATATTCAAGATTTTTTTTACTTATCTCATCTAAACCACTTTACCCTCTCAAAGGATATCAAGATGAAATGATTCTAGCTGATTCTGACATGTAAAAAATGAGATAATGAATCTAAAAAACGATGATCCCATTCCTTCTTTTATTATTGAATAATGAAAATAACCTTCATAATTTGTTTTTTCTACTTCATAGGCCTCCTTGGATGGATTTAAATAATCTCTATTTCTTCGATGCAAATAAAATCGGAGAAGATAAAAAACCTTCAAAGCATTTAGTGCTCTCAGATGTAAATGAAGTTAAGTGCTTTGATTCTGCATCTGCCTAGCAAGAAAAAGGATTTACTTTTGTTGTAAGTGCGGAAGATCGCTTGTATTAGTTCTGTGCAAGTACTGAAACTGATAGATAAAAATGGATATCTGCTTTAGAAGTAGCTAGGAATATAGCAAGAGAAATCAAACGAGGAGCTGGATAGGTAAAAATGATTGGAAAGAACAACAATGACTAAATCAACACCTGAAAATAAAGAATTCTTATGTCATTAACACAATTCTTCTTGTTTGCTTATCTTTAAAATGTAGATAAAGAAGAACATTGATGTGATTGTGAAGCTTTACGATCAAAGTGATTCAGCACCTTAGAGAAGAGAAACCCTCCGAAAGAAGATAGACACTGATTGTATGATCCTGCATATTCGCTTTTACGGATCTGATCAGAAGTACAATAAAACTGTTTTTTTGGCAATTGTTAAAATGTAGTTTTTGCGAGTTTTTAATTCTAACTTTCATTTTATCTCAGGAACGACAACATCAACACACTCATTGCCTATTTAGCAGCAATCTTCGAAGATATGAGATTTGTAACTCACCAAAAAAATAATTCATTATGATCGAAATTAACAAGAATTGTTTTGGGCTCAAATTTTTCTTCTTTTATTCTTTCTTGCTCTTTGATACAAGACTATGGAGGCTTGCCTCTATAAAGATCCAGTTCGATAAGACATTATTAAGGAATACACCGACTATCTTCATGAGAGAATATGTCAAGCCATCAAAACATTTTGGGATCTCCATCATGAAAAAATAAATGTAAAATAGGGAACACAAACTATTTTACATTGACTTTCAAGTTCTTCAGTTCTACAAGCTACAAGAACGGAAATGCTACTCGAATATCAAAAAAGCCTTTAAAATTATCCATACTTTTTTCTTCTTTTTTTTATTAGAATGAAGGGGTGTTGTCGCTAGCTAAATTTCTAAGTGATTACAATGATGGAATCAAGAAATTCATCAAAGACATTAGATTAGAAGAAGCAGAGTTGACATTGCTAAGCATTTACTCTTCTCGGAGCATGCAAATCAGTGAAGAAACAATCACAAATATTATCGAAAAAGAGAAATAAAATACTGACCCCTAGAAAATCGATGAAGATTATCTCTACTCAACTACTCCAGTTGATCTCTTCAAAATGATCAACGCAGCTGTGGATACAGGATATGTTGTCTGTCCGAATTAGAATTTCTTGAAGGCAGTTGGAAAATTTGCATAATATGCAATTTCTTTCTATTAAGATGCATGCTAAGAAGCACTGGAAGATGATGTGTTTAATGAAAAATAACTTATTGTATTCTGCAACAATCTAGTCAAATTCGAAGAGAAAACCAAAGAGTAACGAATCATTCAATTAAATCAAAAGGATAACGAGGAGATAGAGAGAATATTTTGTTTTGTGTTTATTTTTACCATCTTAGATTTGCATCTCGAGTGAAACAATTTGGAAAGTTCAGCGACGAGAGCGTAGAGGAGTTGCTTCGTAGTCATGATGTCATCTAGCAGTTCATTACAATTTCAAATAATGCATACAATAATATGGCATCACTCCATCTGAGTTAGCTGAGAAACCTTTTTGCTAAGAAATCGTTTTTAGAACTAAATCTTGAGGAACTT
>Ga0302271_10003513_pt1 | contig 13197 bp, 6 predicted proteins | sample III_Bog_N1_1_FD_198767 | JGI IMG/M metagenome (GOLD analysis project Ga0302271, IMG submission 198767) | Peat permafrost microbial communities from Stordalen Mire near Abisko, Sweden - III_Bog_N1_1 | ecosystem: Environmental > Terrestrial > Soil > Wetlands > Peat | place: Sweden: Abisko... | reverse complement strand
TCTCCATCGATACCCACTCCTGCTAGCAATCTGAATTCTAACCACAATCCCAACCTTAATATAATCTCCCCATAACCTATGATGGATACCCTGGGGCTGCCTAATTCAAATCAATTCAATCGATAGAACCTTCATTCGATTCTGCATTCCATCCCCAGTTTGGTCGGCACATCTACAACAGGAATTGATAGTAATAATAGTCTTTCCCATGCATATCATTCGACTTTATTACTCTAAGCTGAGAAGAGTCCAAGAATCAGCACAAGAACTATAACAGATGTGTCTATTAGCAATAACAACAATGGAGTATCTACTACGCATTACAGTTATTTAAATACAGCTATTACTCCATTGAATCGAGTCTCCTCGAATAAGTCACCGTTACATAGCAACAGTAATGCTACGCTTTCTAGCTACTAAGAGCGATCTTCATATTCTTCTAACCATTTTAGACTTCCAACTCATAACTTCTCTACTTCAACAACCCATAACAACAATAATAACATTCCGAATCGATTCTAATCATAAATATCATTAATAACCCCATAAAGTCGATCTGTGACTCCCCTTCATGAACGCAAAAACACTGTGTATTGCGCTGATAAAGCACTTTCACCAAATAATCAATAACCATCATAGTTCTTCACTCTCAATAATAGTAGTATTAAACCTTAAACTTCCATCCCTAAAACTTTCTTGAAAGTTACAACTAAGCCAGATATTACATCAAAAGATCATAATTCAAATAACTGTAGCAATGGTAGCATAATGTCATCGATACCCTTAAGTTTCTTCAAGAGATTATGAAGAGATAGTAAAACTGGATATTGCCATGAACAAAAAAAAGAAAGGAAGAAATCTCCAATTAAGATAAAATTTAGCAAGCAAGCTAGCAAAACCAGTATCACACCTTGGATAATCTGTAATTTCTTTCCCTTATCTTAAAATGTTTCTTTTTCTACCAATGTATGCAATTATGCTCCCTATTCCATCTCTGTTGTAAAATATATTTTTTCCCCATATTGTGTCTGTATCCATAATCCCAAATTACTCCCCTTAAAACCTTCAAAAATTATAATTAATCCTTAGCACATGCATACTCTCATGTACACTATGAACCCGCAATTACAGTAACAAAATAATCTTCTTCAGTCTCTCTCTCTCATTCTTATATCCATCTTTGCCATATTTCTCCCTTCTTCCTCCTCAATATTTCAATGGATTCATGGTCATCGGTGCCCCATGTCCAATTTTCAGCTACGTTGACTTATCCTTGTCGATTTTCGTGTAAAGTTCAGTCTCGCCGACTTTCGAAAACTCATATTTGTTAGGATGTCTTGAGCGCTCTAATTGTTTGATTAACGGTGTTGAAGTAAACCCAACTTTCGACTAAGGCAAGGGCATATCGAATTTCTACTTAGTTTGATCTTCCTTCCATTCCAGTTTGCATTTTCCGTGACGCAGCTCCTCTTTACCTATTTATTGTTAAAAAGTAAAGGAAAGTTAAGGAATTGAAAGCATGCTATGTATTTTGCATTGTGTTACTCATTTTCTTCGATGCCTAGACGGAATCAGTATCTGCTATCACCATGCGCTTCTTTTCCTGCAGAGAAGAAAATGAGTCATAAATCGCCTTTTCGTATTTTCCTTAAATTATCTCTTTGATTTATCCTTACGAATCGTTAGTTTCCCATGGGTTCAACGCACGAGAACATGAAATTATTGTTGTATTTATTCAATGTATTTCCGAAGATATCTGTGTTGTTCCTAGGTTTGAACTTAGCTTTCTTGCTCGAATCGAAGTTATCAGCTGTGTAATACTAATTCACATTCTAACACCACCCTGGAGTGTCCTCTGATACAGTCCTATGAAATTAGACCAAGGAAGAGGTAACAGGGAGATCAAAATCAATTTTTTAACTTTTGAAAATCATTAATAAAAAATTTACAAAACATTTCTGATCATCGGTTGTGATTTGAAGTCCTTATCAAGCCTCGTGAGTGGCTTGGTGACATACATGTTTTCCCTACTGACATAATGTGGCTGGGACATTGTTCTCGTCATCGTTTGTTCTTTGAGTTTACTCTCAAACTCTTCCTTAGGTATCACAGCTGACTGCTGAACTTCACTATTGTTAAACTTGCTCTCACTGTAAAAAACATCACAAATAAACACATCTAAAGCTCATGAATCTACCAGCTATTATTCTTTGTTACTTAGCAAATTGTTTTTCTTTGTAGATCTTCCAATTGACATAATGATTGAATCGATGGAGATTCTGTCCAGTTCCATCAGTCTCATTCGGGTTCATATCGTTTTACTTCTCCTTGCCGATCTTATCGTATTTGCTCAAGAAGAACTTACTGTTGTGTTTGATAGTCATTTTCATTATGTTACTCACTTAATGTTTTGCTTTGAAAAATGAATAAGAAAATCTAACTTGGAATTATTGTAAACGGTGTTTTATTCCTTTAGTGTCTGCTTGTAATCCTTTGGTTCATGTGGTGATCGTCCAGCTTGCTTGTACTCGTGCTCGAATTGGTCTTGATAGTTACGCTGGTAGATCCTAGAACCCTCACCCTTTCAAGAGAAAACAATTAGATTAAAAAGGGTGATTGTTTTTTTATAAAAAAGGTAACACATTGGGAAAGAGAGTAAAATAACAAAAAAATGTTAGAAACTAACTGTTTTCACAGTTGAAATATTAATCTACAGGGCATCCCACGCACGGGAGGAATCTAGCGGGTTATCCAGTTTCTTTGGAAGGTATCCCTGTGGCGAAGAATTTTAGCATTATGTGTGTGTTCTTCTTGTGTGTTTGTTGTTATTGTTGTATTTTTTTCTTCGACTTGAGATTAAAAATAATATATTTTCGCTGGCTTTTTAGTTGTATTTTGTATAACGATTCTCTCTCTTTATATGTTTGTTTTGTTTCTTGCTTGTAAGCAGCTCCTCTGAATTATTTCCCTTTCTCTTTTTCTGTTTCTGTTTCTTTTTGGTATTTGTTTTTTCTCATAGATTTTTATGTAATTTTTTTCAAATTTTCAGACATGAAAATAATCATTTTGATGGTCAGCCAGTCAATTGTTTGACTAAATCAATTGAAAACAATATTTAGGCTTATCGTTCTTGTTGTTTGGACCATATTCAGTAAGCTTTGTTAGAAAGATATCATTATCTTGAATTGAACTGTTCTCATCTCCAAATGAATCAAAGATTGTCTTTTAAGATTTAAAGTTGATTTTCATTCATCAATTAATTCATTATTCCATTGAATTAATACACAAAATATGTTTTTTATTTAATTTAATTATTGTTTCTTCCTTAGAGTCTTCTTTTGTAATTTGTTAATCTCAAAAATAACAAAAAAAACACACAATATTGTTTGCGAAATATTTTGTGAAAAATATTAATTTATCATTCCCAACAGTTCTTTATCAAATGATCTTCTCAAAAGTGCTTTAGAATACTCCACTAAGACAGTCTAAAACATAGACTCAAAAATTTTTCAGAGATTCTCCTCTGCAAGCAAAAAAGAACCCAATACTACTGCTTCTGCATCTTCAAGTAATCATAAGGTGGTATCCAACAGCAAGGAATCAAAGAAAGAATCATAATATTCTAGTAGAGGAATGAAGAATGTTAAAGAGCAGCAATAAACTTCATTTTTGTTTGACGAAAAGAACATAACATCCATATTCGATCACATGCTAGGAGAACTAAGCAAAAATGTTCTAAAAGGGTGAACCTACCAAAAAGAACAAAAAAATCTGGATTAATCTCGAAAAGAATGCGTTCTATGAAAGCAAAGCATATGAAGATATGCTGATTGAGATACTCAATGGAAAGACTGTGAAATTAGATTCATATGTTCTCCAAAGAGCATAGAATTATCTCAAGAAAAAATGAAAATATTGAGATAAAGATGTTCCCAAGAGAGGTTGTTAATATAGCATAAAAAGGAGATACTTATCCCATTTGGATAAGAATAGAGGGACATACCAAGCAAAGGAACAATGAAATACTAAGCAACCACGCTCTCTACTTATCTCCTGAAACCACCTAAGTATCAGAGTGTAATAATTATCAATGAAATGTTTTGTGCTTTGCTTGTATTTATTTGTTTATTCTCTGTAAATCTCCCCCTAATGTAATGGAAAAAATATTTTTCAAAATGAAAATGATCTCCTGTAAGTTGTCTACTTGTTGATATCTCCAAGCCGTTTGCTGTTGGTATCTCTCTCTTTGCTCATTCATCTGTTTGAACTTCAGTTGGCACAACTTTCTACTCAACTTTGCCTTCTAGCACATCTGGTTTTTGGAAGTTATCATATTCGATCGTGAGCTGTCTGTCATCGACACTAGCCGTAGCATCGATCTGCTAGTTATCTAGAATGTCATCGTATCTAGCTTTCAAGAGATTTCCCGTGATATAAACCTTATTCTCGTAGATCTTAATAATAGCTTCGAGCTAAGTGAGTTACTCCACAAGAATCGATTTATAGAGTGATTTCTCCGCTAAATAGTTTTCATGCTGAGTCTAGATGTCATTAGCTTTTTTCGTTAATTCTTCCTCTTCCTTGTAGCATTTCTCAATGGTAGCTTATGCGTCTTTTGTTCGTTGTTCGATCTACTTCAAGACTTCGATTTAGGTTATTAGCTCTTTCTCTAGACTAGCTGTTTCTTTCTCCAAGAAAAGAATGAACTACGCTGTCGTTTCACTGAGAGCGATCTAACTAGCGATTTTATCGTTCAAATTGCTTGTAATTCTGGATTCAAGTAAATCAAGAATCTTGAATAAATCAGCTTTAATCTCCTCTAAGCTGTCACGTCTGTTACCCTTGAAGCCTGATAGTTCTAAGTCCCCCTTGGAATTGTCAATATGTCCAGTGCCAATTTCACTAGCAGTCCTTGCAGAAACGGATTCATCTGTTGACACAACGTATTTAGAAGAATCAACGTCGTTCACTGCGCTTTCCAGTTCCAGAAGCATTGTCTAGAGAATCTCTGAGCTAGACATAGCTTCGTTGTGCTAATTATACCTTTCCACTACATTAGCGATTGCTTTCATTTGAACAAACGAGTAGTTTTATATTCCTTTTCTGATGAATTTGATGAAATTCAAGGAATTCTAAGCGTTTCGGAGATATTCCACAAAATTCAAAGTAGCAACACATGATTGCTTATTGTAATCTTCGATTTTCTATGTGTTATTAGCGATTTTGGTAGTGATCCAATTCACGAAATCTGTTTGTTTCTTGTAATCTTCAGCTGCATTGTCTAGAATTGTCTTGTAACCTACACACTCAGCATCTTTGACTGTTATTTAATGTTAGCTTTCGATGATCTAAGAGTTGACGTATTCAGTTTCAACTTGAACTTAAGTGTCAATCCCTGAGATTTAACTGGAAATATCTGTACTGAAGGATTTTAGTAATCCAAGAACGTCATCGATGACATATGCAGTTTGCATTTTAACTTCAAGCAAGTTTTAAGTCATTTCGGGGGGGTGTAGTCATGTGTAGAAGTGACTGAACCTAAACACAGTAAGGCGATTAGCAGAGAAGCTGTACTAAGAATGTGAATTCTCATAAGGATAAAAGGTGTAAAACCAAAACAAATGGTAATGTATTTTTTGTTCTTTAATAATATTATTTTTGTAACAGGTGTGAAAATCATACATTCATTCATGGGTTCCATTAAAAATGGGGTTAATATTGATATATTTGTCATTTAAATGTAATCTTTTTTATCTTCTCTTAACTATTTTTTCTTACTTTCATATGCTAGTTGTAGGAAATCAATCAAAGTGAAAATACAATTGAACTTGAAATCTTCACAAATTCGAACAAATGATTTGCATAATTATTATTTATTACAAAGCACAACAGCTAACATGTTACTAAATCCTTACATATTTGTTATTCTTTATCCTTTTCTCAAATCTGTGAATGCCCCAAGAAAGTAAAAAATATTTTTTTAATATATTAAATAATAATATGATATGGGGAGAGAATGACTATTCCATTAAATCTTTTAATTTTCCCTCGTTTAAATTTTGTATTTGAATATTAAATTGACTTGAATTTGAAGGTGGGGAGGGGGAGGATTAATTCCAGTTATTTCAGCTGCATAAAAAAGATATAAAATTTGAATAATTTAATCGAATTGAATTGCCATGCTAAATCAAATCAAATCAACGGGAGCACACCTAAACTAGCTAACTATCTCTCTATCTTTATTAATTAATTATTTCAAAGAAACACAAAAAAGGCAAGCAAAACAAGCATATTAAAGACTTGCAGTCCCGCCCCTTCTTGAGTGCGCTAAATGAAACAAACCTCCCATTTTTCTATCAACCCATTAGCAGTATCTTCCTTCGATCGTGTTTCGAGGAGTTACATTGGCAAGGCATAAAGTCCCCCCCACTTCATCAGGATTATAGTTGGGATGTTTCCTTGGCCAGCTAACGATTATCCGCGGGTTAATCAAGTTTATGAATACGTCACAACGATGAGAACCGCAGTAGTTTCATTTTGACTCGAAGAAGCTCCCCAAGAGAAATTATATAATTGAGCCATGCTGCATGCAAATGTAGAGATGTAAACTCTATTTTCACTTTGAAAAGATTCTGCATATAAGCTCTCGCTCATTTCGCTCATCTATTTGGAAAGTAATCGCTCGTATCAGCAACAACAACAACAAGACATTATTTTGTCTTAGAAAGTTTCTCCAAGCTAAGGCTGAAAGAAGAACAATATATTATTAGAAAGAAACATAAAAACATGCAAAGAATAAATTACAACGAAATAGCAAATACAACATGAATGATAGAGCGAGAGCATGATAAATCGAAAACTCTATTCGAGATGTGCATTGAATAGATGATTTGATAGCTCAAACTCAAATAATATTGTACAATATTTGAATATTTTTTGTATTTTCCGTGTTGTTATGTCAAATTGAATTTTCAAATTAATTATTTCTTCTCGAATCTTAAAAATTGGGGTGGGGGGGGGGGGGGGAGGGAAGGGAAGGAATTAACGCTGAATTATGATTGAGGTTGGGGTGAAATTTTCACTGCTGATTTTTTTTTGTGGAAAATTAATTAAAAAAAACACATAACAAATTAGTACTGGATTAGTTAATGGTAAGCAAGTTGATTCTCTGAAGGTCAAGAGAGATAGATCTCATGTTGATATTTCAGGGCTTGATTTCCTTGTTTTTTGTAGTTGTTGCATTTGGTATTTTGAATTAGCATGTGATCTATTTTTTGATTATTTAGATTTTAAATACATGCGTTTATGCTGTTTGGATGAGGTTTCGGAGGGTTCTTCTCAAGGCTCCGAGTTTATCTTGTGTGTACTCCATAATAACGACAATTAAATATGCAGCTTTTTAAAAAAATATTATTTTTAAATAATGCCAAAGTAGAAGAAAAGTAATCTATTTTTTCGTTGGTGATAGGGAGAGATATAAGGAGGAAGGGGGGAGGGGGGGGAGGTTATTTCTTATGGATTCGTATCATTCGTTCCCATGTAATTCGGAGATTGCATCTTAGATATTATTTAAAAACGAAGAATCACTCTAAAGCAGTTAATATGGCAACGCTATTCAAGGATTCTACCAAGTTCGTGTCTGGAATGAGCTACTCAAAACTAAGAAAATTAAGGATTTCTAAAACAAAGAACAAGTTTAAAGTATTTTATCTGATCGAACATATTCTTTCACTTGGAAGAAAGCTGAATGCATATCCCTCTATGCAGTAGTTGCTTGAAAATAACTAAATCTATTAATAGCAAACTAGCTCTCTTTAAATCCTGGGGGAGATTTAAAGATCTAATCTAAAATTCATTAACAACAAAACAACACCATCAAAAATTTCTCAAAGTCTACCCAATCAATCAAGCAATTCAATCTTGTTAAATGTCACAACGATCTTCAACTTCAATCTTATTCGTCCAATTAATCATTCTTCTAATTCTCTCAATATCTTCTGTTTCCTTTGCTTAAACCACCTCAAGAAGAGTTAGCATCCATACCTGGACAGCCTGCAGAGATTTAATTCTCTTCAGCTACAAAGACGATCCTTGCTCAGAAACCGAAGAATTCAAGGTTGCTCTCAATGAATTCACTGATTCTATTTTTCCTGGTGCGTATGGTACCAGTGAAGAATGCGAAAACTACTATAGAAAGCAGGAAAAAGAATACAAATCATAGGATCCACTGAATAGAGATAATCACTTTGAGAATTGTTTCCTTGACGAAGCAATCCAAACAGCTGCTAAAAAGGACGAGTGCTTTTATCGTATTTACTTCCAACCAATTTACGAGAAATGCTCGGGGTTAGGAGGGAAATGAAAGGGGGACAAACAGAGAAAAAATACATACAGACAGAGAGAAGGGAAGGTAGAATTAAGGAATAGAAATGTTGTTTGCTTGTGCATATGTGTGTGTATGTACCTGTAAGTTATCCCTTCTAAATCTATTTTTACACACATAAACCAATTATCAATCATACGGCCTAAAAATAATATTATTTTCTTCTAGGGAATCAAATGTAATAGAAATGTCCCCTCTGCAAGCTAAGGCAATCACGAATTAATTGTTAGGGAAATTTTTAAATGAATATGAGGTGTTCTTCCATGAAATGATGGTTTCATAGTCAGGAAAAGTAGAGAATTCGAGGAGATCAGCGTTTAAGCAGAAGCGCATTTCAAAGGAATTGCTGATAGGTTAAGTTAAGTGAGAGGAAGAAGAAAAAGATAATGAAGGTGCCTTGATGACTTAGAACGAATCATATGAGGGTTCGTTGATGGTAGAAGAACTTGTAAATTTCTTGAAGAAGCCTCCTTGAAGGGGTGAATTCATCATAAGGCATTTACTGTTTAGAAGTGATTTAGGCAGTAACCCAAGTTAGAACTCACTAGGGTTTTAGATATTCGTTGAGGGATAATTCCATGAGTTCACAGTGAACTTTAGTGTGTATTGCTGAGAAGGAAGCAACTCACAATTTACGTAGATTTTTTAATCTTAGGAATGAGATTGAAATTGTGTCCCTCCAATACCATCGGATATGTGGGGGATTTGCATGTCATTGTGGACAAGGCTGTTGTGAGAATCAGGAGAAGATGGGTTTATTCTTTCGAGCTTTATGTTTATCTTTTAGCTGATTAGAAACTGCTATTTTGTGTGGGCCTCCAGCAGCTGCTTTATCTATTAGGTGATCTTCTCAGCTTGGATTCTAAAGGCATTGAGCTGTAGCAGAGAAAAATGTAGAAAATTGTTGAAAGGAGAAGTAAAAAGGAAGAAATTAATCTAAAAACAAAATAATACTTTTGAGGTATCATGATGGTGATTAGCTAAAGAAGAAGTACAAGCAGCAGTGGCAACATCTCCATTTTACATCTGGGAATTGTCTTCTTCATCTAAGAATTCCTGGTTTTCTTCTTGCTGAATGGACACTTATAACGCGTTGAGTTGATCTTACAGCTGTTGCATCTAAGTAATTATAAAAAGAGCAGAAAAATTAGCATTGATATGTTGGTAGAAATTATGCAAGATTAGGATCATTAAAAGAAAATATTTTAAACTCAAAAAATATAATCAGTAAAATGCTTAGTTTTTGTTAATATATTTGTTTTACTTCAAGATTAAACTCTGAGTCTTTGTCTTAGTAGCATTGACTTGGAAGCATGTTATTATTCTATATTTCACAGATCTATTCTAGGTGATTTATCTTGTGCTGGTTCATTTAGGTAACATTATTGTTCTCTGCATTCCCCGTTGAATTCCCTTATCCTAATGTAATATCAGTTGGGATTCTTAAATGCTCTGTTCTTATCTCTTATCTTAATTGTTGTTTTGCCTATTGATTCTTATCCTTCTTTATTTTCTTGATTTCCTTAATGATACCAGGGAACTACTATGATTACTATTTCTTTTAGATATCTTCATCTGAATTATCACCTAAACAATATGGTTTCATTGTATCTACTCTTTTGTTATCTGCTGTCCACTCAGTTTATTGGAGTTTGCACATCAAAAAGAAAAAGAAAAAAGTGTGAGAATCTCTCTTTTTGGGTTATTTTTGTTATTATTTTTTTCCCTTTTTGTGATTTTTATGCGTATTCCTGATGTTTATGTTTCTGTTAATATACACTCCTTCTATGGATCAATCAATTATCATTGTTTTCTATGTTAAGCCATCCCCCTTTTAGTCCCGCAGATACTTGATAATTAGTGTTTTTAATAGGTTTTAAAGATATTCATATGTCATTTTACATTTGCTAGTTATTTTTGAAATTGTTATGCACAATCAATAATTAAATGTATTTTTGTGAATATTGTTGTTGACGAATCCTTTCTTTGTGATCAACATAAAAGCAATACAATTAACATAAGAAACAATAATATTTATTTGCACTTCCATAATTATTCAATGAATATTACCAAGAACAGTACTGATATCCTTGATATATTTATGGTCTAATTAGAATCACAGCATTTAAAGCTCATTTTTTATCTTCCCTTTCACCATTCAGGATTTACTCAGTTCATATATTCTTTTTCTAACAAAAATATCATTCTTTGTATGTTTGAGATTTTTATTCTCAATTTCTCTCTTTCGCCTTAATTTAATTAATTTACTGACTGGCTCTACGAATGATATTTGGATTTGTTTAAAATGGGAAAATGGGGGGGGGGGGGGGAGATCACATGAAATAGAGAGAGAGATTATATCCAGCAAATAAACGTTTCGGAAACATAAATAACTCTATTTGCACATTTAAACTCGAGACTCTTTTAAAGTAACTAAATGCGCAGTGTGAAGTCAGAACTATCTTGCTCCTCCATCAAGACGCAATAAGTCTTCAACAATCTCCTCGCTAAAGGAACCTCCAAGTAAATATTTTGAGAGAGTTTTAATTTATTATCCTTCCTTAAATCATCTTTAAGTAGTCTAATTCTTTCCTATTAACTCCCCTTTGGTTTGGTTTTCTCATGAAAGATCGTCTCTACTCGTTGGAGAGCTCAATGGAGAAAGTTTAACACAGGTTTGGGGGGCTGTAGGTAAGAAACTCATTGCAATCATTTCGATTTTTATATCTTTTTCACATGATAACTTCCGTTTATTAGGGTTGTATCTATCTCGCTAATTGCGGATGGGTAGAGGCATAACCATTCCTCATTTCGGGACATTCACATTCACTGCACCAGAGTGCATTCTCAATGTAAAGCGAAAAATGGATTCATGGGTTGCAGTTAATTTATATTTTATTTCTTTTTCGTAAGGGCGTTACAAACCCAGAAGCTCGAGATAAGCAGCATAGGCTTCCAGTGTTCTTAGTGTCTAAGGAGTTCGTGGATGGGATGACTGTGAAGACAGGAATATTCATAGACAAGCACATGCGTCCATTTAATGTGCAGACGAGTGGATCAATTTCGATTACTAAAATCAATTTCACGGAGATATCACAATATGCTAACTCAAGCAAAGAAACAGTCAAACTCGCATTTGACAGGATCATAAGATAACTAGCTGATCAAACCAGACAGGTAGGATAAGAGAGAGAGAGAGAAATTATGAGAAATACCAGCAGTTTTCATATATTTATGATGTTTTGGATTTAAAAACTAGAAAAGCAATGTGGACATGGAGATCCCCGGGATAGGTCTATTTAGGGTTCACAGTGGAGTCTGTGCAGTCATGTTCGATGAATTCTTCATTGATTCTGTCAAGGTATTTAGAAAAGAAGAAGAAAATAATTGGGAAAGGGAAATGAGGTTTTTTGTAAGATTCTGAGTGATAATAATATATTTTAAACAAATTACCAAACAAAGGGAGTTCCAAAGCGACCATTAGTTGAGAGAAAAGCAAAAGGAGAGATGAATCTCACAGCAGATCGCTTGAATATGCTCGAAAATAGTTCAGTTTTAGATGGAGATACTTAGAAATTCCTCAAAGATAAACTTGGTATCGATGTTGATATGCTGTCGACTAAAAGTTATCGTAGATATTATTCAATTTCATCAAAGCAAATACGATATTTATGAATAAACACTCCTAGAATTACATAATCTTTGTATTTTTTGTGTTTATCAGATCGTCCTCAGACAGCTGGGCAGAATCTAGCTAAATCATTAATGAAGCAACTACGACCTGCGACAGCAAATAACTTGAAATCATAGGATTTGTCAAATAATGTGAATCTAAAATAAGAAGAACTTGGACCTGTGGAGTATGCTCTCAAGCAGTTGAAAGTATGGATCAGACAAAACAACTTCAATGCTCAGGATGTAAGGAATTATCACAAATTGAGCGTTTTGTATGGTTGAGTAAAATTGTATTTTGTTGAATAACTAAATAAAGGCTTTCTTGGAGGTGTGCAACAGTGCATTTGGCAGGACGAGGGCTTAGAAAGTTAAGATGAATTACAAGTAATTCTTTGAAGCGGTGAACAAAATGGAGTTGCAATTAAGCGAAGAACAAGTAAGATTAAGAGAAAATGAGATGTAATTTGATTGTGTTTTTTGGGTGGACATTACTAAAGGCATAAGAATTGTTCATGAAATTGGATGACAACAAGGATGGATTTATCAGCTACTACGATTGGAAAGTCACCATCAAAGATGACAGTAATAGCATAGCACAGAGGGGATTTATTAGTTCTAGGGGAATTTATTGATTTCAAAATAATACTCTCTTTTTTTGTGAATTCTGTTGAAATTGTTTTTTTTCATAAGATGAGCACTTGCATTACATCCGCGATGTGATCTATCGTCGTAAACTGCATACAGATGATGTACTAAAGACTATGGGGTTAGATAGAGAGCATGCTCCAATTGATAAGACATAACTTGTGATATCGTTGATGAAACTTGATTTAACATTAACGAAAATCAAAGCTGCGAAAGTTGCTGAGAGTATTCTTGGGATGAATTAAAGCATATCCATGTATGATTTAGCTAGGACATTCGATTGCTAAGAAGAAGGTTAGAATATATATAAATAATTAGAAAAACGATGGATTCGTTATCTGGGAGGGATATTTATGAATCGGAAAAAAGATTTGGTAAATATTATTTTTGATAAAAATAGACGACAAGATCTTCGATCCAAGTTGGTTCAAGGACATTCTATTCAAGATTAAGCAGAAGATTAATGCATTAGCTAATCCCAGTGAATTAAGGGA
>Ga0302271_10003512_pt1 | contig 13197 bp, 12 predicted proteins | sample III_Bog_N1_1_FD_198767 | JGI IMG/M metagenome (GOLD analysis project Ga0302271, IMG submission 198767) | Peat permafrost microbial communities from Stordalen Mire near Abisko, Sweden - III_Bog_N1_1 | ecosystem: Environmental > Terrestrial > Soil > Wetlands > Peat | place: Sweden: Abisko... | reverse complement strand
TCTCTCTCTCTATTAATATTAATATATTTTACTTTATTGGATTGTTAGGCGAAGTGCAATCCAGCGAATGGCTCCATACGCATGAGAAGTGTCAGCACTATTGTTGCATTGGAATAATGCGTACCATACATGAAATATGTATCTGGATCAGATGGTGAAGAATGCTGGAAGCGAGCAAGATAGTGATTCTCAAATCTCTATCGATTTATTGCTCCTATTGGCATGCTCAACTAACGGTAGATGCTTTCATCTTCTAAGTTCAATTCAGGCTAAAAAAGAGGGAAAAGGATTAACGAAGAAGAGGGAATTAAGGAAATCCTGTGATATTATTTGAGATATTTTTATAATATCATACCGATTTGAAGTCTTTGAGTACCCATGGGAACACTGGGTACTACCCTAAGTCATTGAATGATCTTCCACTGTAGCTATTGAGATGCATGAGATATTCAAAATTACTGACTTTCCCTCTTCTCCAATCTTCTTTGAGTTATTTTGGAAACTCACTTTTCCTATTGATTACGACTAAGCAGCCACCTTCAGATAGCTAGAGATGAAATAAGTCAAATACAAAATTGCGATGAAACATATGAAAGTCTTCCCTTTCCCTTTCTCTCTCTCATACCTTCCTAATAGAGTTGAGAATACTGTCTCGTTTTGATTAACTGTACGTATTGAAGAAATAGACTTTGTGATCATCTGTGAAGAGCTCCAAAGCGATTTCTTTGTAGAGATATCGTCTTGACATAGCCTAACGGAGATTCTTAATAGGAAGCACTTTAGTCTTAGGTTCGTTGATGAGTTAACTCTCCAAGCATCCCCAATGCTTGCTCCCACGTGTTTTAGGATCCTTACTCACGAACGTTAATATCCCCTTCGAGCCTAAGAGTTGAAACAAAAATGGTGATAATAATATCCATAAAAACTGTTGTAATAAAATTGCTAATCATCATACTTAGAAGTAATTCACCATAGACAACACCAGTTTATGTGATTTGTTCTGCTTCAATGGTAGTCTCTATTCCTGACTCCTCAGCGGTGGTTATTTTTGTGCTACTGCTAGCACTGCCAGTGCTCTAAAATGAACTACCACGGACTCTCTAAGATACACAAAAATCAAATGGGAATGAATCTCTTTTTGAATTATCTGAATATTTATGTATTATTTTCTTACATTGATAGCCTTATCCAATGCGAGTTCATCTTCGGCTGGTTATTCACTGAACTTCCTACTGGCTACAATAACTTTCTCATCAAATGAAATAGGCATTGCTGAATGCGATTGTTTAATTAAATCAGGTGTTGGCTTGAATTCCCCTAGACTACTTAGATTATCCCCGAAGAACGCTTAATTCTCGTTATCATTTTTATTAGCGCTGATGGCTTAAATATTGTTATTATTCGCATTGGCACTGCTATTGATTATTATTTTCGCTTATTTTTTCTAATATTTCGGATCAGTGAAGAACTTCTTATCCAGCCATTTCTTGTCCCGCTTTAAGAAGAACTTCCTTCGATAACTGTCTTCAATCTAGGTAAACACATGAACCAATCATATTTATAAACCAAAACAAATCTTATTTTATCTTATTTTTTATTCTGGTTAATTTTACTTTATTGATCTTCCATTTGATTTTATCGGATGGATTCTCCTCATACCATAGCCCTCTCTCACTGACTAATCTCTTCTCTAAAATCAAACACATTTAAAATATCATTAACACATACCCCTCAATTTATCCATTCCCCATGTAATTCCATTACTTTTTGTCTTCCATATCTTCAACGTTTACGTCAATTATTCATATTCAGCTTATTCATGTCTAGCAAACGCTAATTCCAATTCTTCTTTGACTCTCTCAATATTCTTCTCTAGCTACTTATCACTTGCTTGCGATTACGAATGAATACAATAGAAAATCGATGCTTTCTCTCGTTTCGCTTCTTCTATGACTTATTCATAAAGTTTAAATAGCACACTGCTGATACTCTTGATATATTCCAATGGTATCACAATGTAATTATCAATTATTGGGAGGATTTAATCTTAAAATGTTTGCTCTTCAGTTTATAAAAGAATCTTAAGATTGTCTAAACATTGAGATGATCCAGGAGAACTACGTACCTAAAGGATACCATAATAAAAGAAAAAATATATAAATATATTAAATATTTTTTCTCTCTCTTTTGAATATCATACCTCCTTGACGATACTAAAGAAATTCTCTAGCATTAGTTATGTTGTTGGGTTGGGCACATTGACAACTATCTATTTACTATTGATCGCCGCTATTAAGCTACATAGATTACTATAAGGGCTTTACTACATATTATATCCATAATCCCTTTCAATAATAGCTCCATTTAAATTCGTCCATGAGCTATGCATGCCATCATGCACAGCATTCAGCAGCATTTTCAGAAGCTGCTCCTTTAAAAGAATGCTTTTAGATTCTTTCCAGTATTCCCGCAGTCCAAATGCGAATAGATAGTCTCGAAGATATTCTCTGAAGATATCTCGTTGAGCTTCATTGCGATATTTAACTAAATCAACACTTTGACACTGCTATTCATCTTCATCGTCATTATCATTATCACCCTTGGAAGATTGTTTTTATCCTTCATCATCGCCATTCATTTCGCTGGACATCACAAGCAGCACGTTTAAATCACTGATATATGCGCATCGAATTGGTAATTCTTTTGCATGGTGAAAGCATAATATTAGCATATCTACAACTGCTCGGAGAATACCACCGTTGATGCCTACTCGTTTGTGATTCACTATCTCCTCAAGATAAGCGAACACAGCTGCGACTTCAATCTTCCCTTCGAGTTCCTTACGGATTTGTGGAGTCGTACGCTGCAAGATTAATATCGTGTTCCCGAAGAAGTCTAATAAATAGCCAAGAAAGGGAATAAAATTATAAAAATATGCCGTTTTTAGAACAATCATGCATTCCTTACCGATGTATAACCGTATGACCTTCTGAAGAATCTATTCTTCTTAGCTGACTAGACCTGGATAGAGTCGAAGAATATTCTCAAGATAGAAGAACAATTCGATGAGATTCCCTCGTTGAGTTGGAAGTAACTCATGCACACATTCGTTTCCTTTGACCTATGCGAGTTGGAGTTGTAGAATGCTGATGAATTTATGGAAATGCTGGTGGATCTGTGCTTGAATCAACTACTTGATCTAGGGAGCAGAAAAAGTAATTATTAACTCAAATAGAATAAATTTTTTAGACTTTTCCCTTATCCCTCCCTCTTTTTCCTTTGTTTCTCTCTCTCTCTCTTTCTCTCTATTCCTTACTAGTTTCGCTCCGTCTATCTCATGCACAATCAGGAAGTTAATCAAGTAATCAAGAAGTTCCGCTGCTGTGGTTTCCTTAATCTTCGCTGCCTGTGGATCATCTAAGAAGATATACAGTATGTTCTCCACGATTTAGATAAACTACGGGTTTATCACAAGTTTATGCATAAACCCATCAAATTCACTGTCCTCATATTCCTAATTCTAAGACAAAATAAGAGAGTGATTATATCAAATAAATAAACAATATATCCCTGTAGCCTCTTCTTCCACTTACCTTCGCGTTGAGTTGCCTATCATAGAGCAATGTTAATACTTTTCTAATATCATTTAGCACCATCAGTTACTGTTACGGCAACAGAAACGACACTCTAGTAAAGAATATCTCCAAGAGAGTTTTTTCGACTCTCCAACCTTCTAGCAGCGATTTATTAAGGTATTCAATGAGTAATGTGAATGTCTCCTCAGGGAGCTTCTACGGAAGTAGACTATCTAATGATTCGATGCTTGAAAGCATAAGAATTCGTTGCTTTTCATTGTAAACATTGTAACGCTTCAGGTTAAATTCAAATATTATCTACAACGATATCGCTAGGGATTCATCAGGTGGAGGGTGGTCAGTTGCTAATGAAATGCTAATATCCTGCTATTCAATAACTCTAGCTTCCTTAAACTCTTCCTTCTCCTCCTCTTCTTCTTCCTCGTCATAATCATATCCTGGTATGATACTATCTTCTTTTTCTTAGTTTTATCTTTTCAAATTTCTAAGATATCTTTTTGCTTCTCTTTCTTTCTTTTTCTCCGTTTTCTCAGTAATTTCAGTTATTTCTTACGACGCAGCTATCAATACATATTTAATCACTGGGACTATCAGTCCATCTAGCTTCCCAGATTGAATCGCTGCTAATATCTCCACAGGTAGATTATTGTAGACTATGATTTACTAAAGTAATTTCAATAGATCAAATTATATCTTCTTATCTGATTATCCACTGTATGCGATATTCTACAGCAGGAGTGTTAGCAATTAAAGATAATTATCTTCACCTATTATCTCTGCTTTAGCATTAGCTACTTTACCATGAGTATTCCCAGTGTTAACATTATCACCACCTGAATAACTTCTATTATTTATATTATTACTATTTTACGCATGAAAGAATATCTAATACACTGCTACAATGATCTTCAATAGATATGACTAAAGATCCTTAAGTTCCGATGACTACTACACATCTTACGAAATAAAGTAATGATGCAACGATGAGAATAATTAAATTAAACTATTATTATTTAAAATAATTTTCGCTATCGATCCTGTTTAATAATTACTATCGATTTCTAATTAACTTAGACTAAATATCAATACACTTCGTTAAATTTTAAAGGAGCATTAACTCCATATCTACCAGCAGAAGAATATTTCTTCTAATGCTGTTTATCGAGATTTTGATGTCATTTCCATTTATTCATCTTACCATTCACCAGTGCAGTCACTGAAGGGGAAACCAATGTCGACAAATTATTTTACAGATTCGACGAATTCTATGCTACAACCCTAAGGAGAAAGAAAGGATAAGAATCTTGAGTTAGATGATTTTTTTAATTATATTTTTATATATTTTAAAATTTTTTTGAATTTACTTTATTCTCTTTGATAAGTGCTTTGATGAGCATTTTTAAGATGAGTATCCCTGAAGAGCTATCGAAGAATTGAATGATTTCTAGATCCTATTAGATCATCGATGACATTAATTGGAACACAGCTGAAGCAGTCGAGAGCTTCTGTTCTGATTTCAGTTCAGTGTTTGATATCAACAAGTCTAATATGTATCTGGGATAATAATAATATAATAATTACATCACAATTATAATAAAAAAATACAAAATATTTTGTGCTTACATGAATACTTCTACATTCCCTATGGATAGTAGTGCTTCTAAAAAATGTGAGAATTCTAAGTATCTGAGTCCTTTTGTGTTGACTGCATAGGAATTGAATTCAGTTTTCGATGAAATGTCGTTCTTGCTAATACTGAACACACTGAAGAGTGTTTTTTATATTACGTTCCTGCGTGATTTCGCATAGGTCAAGCATATTGGAGATTGTAACATTACACTCTCTTCACGGTTATCACCACGGATTATAGTGTAAGGAACAGAGGGTGGTGGTGGATTAGAAGGCTATGAAGATTATGCTGAGGATGATTGAGAAAAAGAGGATGAAGAGGATACTTAAATAGATGTACCAGATGGTGATGATGCCAATAGAGGATTAGCTGAAAGGAGTGAAGGGGGAGAGGTAGAAGATGAAAGGTTGGTACTAGATGTATTATTAGAATTATTATTACTGTTGTTAGTGCTATTTGTAGTTATCTCAGTTGTTGGGATAACCTTAGATGACAGTGTGTCTTTGTGGGTGTTCAGCTTCATAATGATCTAATTAATAAACATACATTATGATTATGATAAAGAATGCGAATAAATCCTTATTATATTTTTATATATTTTATTCTTTTATTGTGTACTTTCTCTCGATGTCTGACGAATAGATCAACAAGATGGTCTTACAATTTGATCTTAGGTTTTTCCATTTAAATATACTCACTGAATACGTAAAACTAGCTTACGAATCCATTGAAATACTATCCAGTAATGCAGAATCTCTCTGGTGATTATGCTACAATGATATCAGCTCCAATGGACAATAGCTTAACAACTTTGAAGCTATCCACAATCTTCCCGAACTTTCTATTGCTGGTTGATAGTGGTTATCGAACATTCCCATTGAATGCGATTTAGAATCCATCTATGCCAGCTTTTTCGTTGTAGTTAATCTACAATGTATGCCACCTGGAGACTTCAGAGAAACTAGCATAATCGAAGTCCATTTCGATGGTCATTTCTTTTTGGACTAATACGATCTTCAGTTAGACTCTCTTCGTCTTTTATATTGGGACAAAGAATATTGATATTTTCTTATTATCCTCGGAGACTATCGAGAACAAGCATTGCTATGGTTATTCGTATGAACCACTACTACTGCTACTATTCCCTGCTGCTGATGGGCATAGCAATGTATCTTACTTTGGTAATACTTTGGATATCTCCATTTTCATATGCACGGAGTCAATATAATTACTGATACTTTCTAACTTAATCGCTGTGAGAATAGTCATCCCTCGAGAGACACTTTCAATCCAAGGGATCTTCTCATCTAGCATTAGAAATGACTCCCCACCTTTGAAGTAGTAATACGTTGGGATTAACGACAAGGAGTTCTATTCGTTGATGACATCTTCCATTAGACGGATGGATTCGTTCAGCATACGGTAGAAGTATTCGCCGTGGGATGTTAGGAGGATTTGTTAGGTTATGCTCTTGACATGATGTGCGTTCACACCTTCTTGGAGGTTAACTTAGGCTAAGTTCAAGAAGAGCTTGCGGTTGTCGAAATCTGATTCACAGGCGAGACAACTAAGAATGCTCTAGAAGACTTTCGGCTAAAAAGGAAGGAGGGAAGAATAAAAGAATAAGATAAAGGGAAGGGGGGAAACAAAGGTGTTTGTGTGTGTACTTTGGAGAAAAAGATGGTGTTTTCGAATGAATTCTTTGCAAGAGCGTAGACAACGTTAAGGAAATATTTCTTGATGAGATTGCTATCTGTCAGGAATTCAAGGTATTTGAAGTATATGTCCAGGAAATTATGCTCGCGGATCTGATGAGATAAGGAGAAGAAAGAGGGAGGGGAATATTAGAAATAATAAACAAAAGGGGGGGGGGGGGTATTTATGTATTTATTGGTTGGTATCTTATTTTACATGTATGAAGGACATTCTCTCGAAGTAGATCTCCTCGAATTGCTTGTTAATTACAACGAAATCATGAATGGGATTCTAGCTAATATTATTCACTTGATTAACTTCTTAAGACTTATTGAAGAGCTTTGAGTAGATCGGGAAGTACTCGCCTCTGGTAGCAGAGTTAACACAACAAAAACAAATTAGCACACACAATATGCATTTTCAGGTATGTTATGTGTTAGTTACTTTGTGGCGATGAGTAGAATCTAATTGAGATGAAATGGTTTGATTGACGAGAATAGTTTGCAGAATGTCCTCTTGAACGTCGAAATAAACGATGGTTGGATATCTTATCTATTCAGCAGTGCGATCATCAAAGTCAATAGCTCCTTCAGCAGTAAGCTATCAGTATTTTCGACTGCAATACTACATAATCTATCAAAGATCCCAGCATTGAAATCTTCAATTTTAAGTAATTCATTGTCAAATATCATTGTGCATGGTATCACAGATGGATAACTGTATTATTATATTTCACGGTATTTCTTAGTCGCACTGTAGATCTAAGAAGGAATCATGAACTACTATGGAACACTACTATTAGAGTTCTTATTCTTCATCTATTATTGTTCTTATTACTGCAACGCTCTGCTAGTTGTAGTGTACATATGTGTAATAGCGTTGCAGATTAAACTGTATTTAACTCTTTCAAATTCTATCTCCAGATTAGATGCATTATTAACTGAGAGACTGTTGTTGTTGCTTTGTCTATGAGACTACCCTTGTAGCATAGTAATAAGTGCTTTTTGTATAACAGCTCGACATTCTTTCTTTTCTTTAAAGGTTATCGCAGTTATCCCAAGCACCATCAATAAGATCTTCATACGGGAGAAGATGAAGTTCTCACATAGAATCATGCTCACTATCTAAGAAAAAATATAGCAAAATACAACAGTGAAATGTAGAAATATTCTTCATTTGAGAAAAAGTCATTTTACCTTTTGATACGCGAAGATATATGCAGATTTACTTGTCAGGACATTCTCAAACGCCGTTAGAATACTTCCTTATTATTGCGCATCCACTCCATCGACTAACGCAAATACATTCCCATATAATGACAGTAATCTATACAGAAATGTCAATTCGTTATTCGAACGCTATGCTTAGTTATTCGCTCTAAGCATAATCGCCTTTGTGTAGCTATTCAGATTCTCCAGGGAGAATAACTTCAGAATCGAGTAATCTTACTCATCAGCCATCGCACTCATGAGGGATTATCCAAAATTAGATTCAATGCTGTTTAATTACTAAGGACATTTAACTTTGATGATATTGTCGATTTGAGTTAGCAGATAGCCATTCCCATCAGTGGAATTTATATGCCTCATCCAAATGAGTGTGCGCCATACTTCTTCTTGTTAGCTGGCATTCAAAGGGAGCAGTTCCTCAGTTAGAAGAACTTAGAATTCCTCTATGCATTGGATGCTAACATCCTGCCAGAGGATATCCTCACGAATGCATACCTTTTATAAAATAATATGTAGAAACAACAGCAACAACAGCAACAAAATAGCATACCTGCATGAACGCCAATATAATTAGGAAGGTGTATTCAAATCGATCTGGTCTCCTCAGCAGAATGTAGAACTTCGAAAGCTCCTACGAGAAAAACAATGGCGAAGTACAGCTACCTCCCTACCCCTTGCCAACATTATACAGTGCATGAAACACAGCATCTTCAAACTTGACCGCGAAGGAGCTGCTCACTTAGAGAAAGATATCATAGTGTCGTAGAAACAGTGAGGTAATTTCAGCGAATAACCTCATTGAAAACGCAGATGATGTACGCGCTGTGAGGAAAGTCAAATAATAGTAGATCTTCTATCCTTTAGTTTTTTCCACTGATTGCATGCTCATGAACCATCCTACCAGCGCAGTATGGCAATCTATCAGAAGATCTTACTCTGAAAAACCACCTAAACATTCCGGGAGCTAGCTTAGATCAATTTATTCTTGCTATTACAACTGTTTTTCTTCTTCTTTCCCATACTATTATTCCTAATTATTACCTCCACTTCCATTTATCTCAACATCACTAAATTCCCTCTCGATCATCTATTGCAACATTCTATTCTTGCTATCTTCCTTATTAAACGCAACTAAATGAATTCTCAACAATATCTCCATAGCTACAAGTGCAATATCAATCTAATTCATTGTACTCACGATCAATTTCTCTTCGTTATCACTCTACTTCAAACACGCTGCTATTATCCCAATAATCACTTTTCTAGTCACCTAATCACTTAAATACTATTATAGATTCCCTCGTATCACGAGAAGCAACACAAGGATAAATTAATCTCTATTAGGTTCCTAACCAAGTGCATTCACAATAGGGAAATACTTACTAGCGATATTCTTCTCACCTTCGGACTCAAATAACCTAATCAAATCGAACTTATTTGTTTGTCGTAGATCTTTATGCGTATCTTGCTCTTCAAATCGCATAATACGCTTTTCCTAAGGATGGATCTCACGAACTACAGTAGCACCACTGATAAGCCAATCACGTATTGTTTACATCATCTTAGGATTTCACAGTAGAAATGAAGAATCTCTTTCGTTCAGACTTTTACCCTTATTTTTACGCTCTTGAATAGATAGATGATCTAAGTTAACCAAACAACAACAAAAAAATAATCAAACTTTTTAGTTTTTAAGATCACGCGAATTACTGCAAGTCTGCTTAATTTGTTTGGAAAAGCAAATATCATTCATATTTATATCAATTAGCATTCATCAATATTGTGCTATTCATCAATCAAAGAATCTTGACCACCCTTATCGCCTTTCTATATATATCACCATCTAATGTATTTATTTAGTTATCCTCTCCTCCCCAACTTGAACTACCCATCTAGTGCCTGCTGAATCACTGCTAATAATGGATTTAATCAACAACACACACACATAAATCAAAATTTGTTCTTATTGTTTTTATATGTTCTGCTCTTTCTCATTCATTTCTTTAAGTTGTTGCCCTAGAAATAGACTTGATTGTCAAGTTTCTTGCTTCCAAGTGCTCCATAGTTCCCTAAAGAATAGTCATTTTAGTTGTTATCGTATCTCACCTGCTGCTACTAGTAATTACCACCAGAACGGATTCGCTAATTTAAATAAAAAGTACCAATCAGACATGAATATCTTCCTCTCTTTCTCTCTTTACCTCATTCATCTGATTGTAGATATACGAATCCTTATCATTCTTGAGTTAGTTTATCTCATTCTTTGCGACGTCTAGTTTCTCTTAGAGTTCTCTTACTTCCTGCTTTGAATCTGCTATCTGCATATTCAAATACTCCTTCTCTTCCTTCAGGATATTCACATTCTTTTCAAATAATCATCCAAAAAACAAAACAATAATTGACCAATTCAAATCCCCCCATTTTTCATTGCAATCTACCTTATCTGCTTGTTGCAGATTCATCTCACTGTCTCGTAGCTGTGTCTGCAATTACTTGAATTCCTTCTCTCCACCACTAGATTTCTAACTCTTTGTTTTATATTATAAATCAATGTCAATGATAACCTCTTCATCTCCCCTCTCTCTCTCGATTACCTTATATTCATTGAGTTGACTATTAATATCTCTATATTCATTCTTCAGCTTAATAAGTTCTTCCGATTGTCTATCCAGCAATCCACGTGATTCTCTAAGCTCCGTAAGCTTTTTCTATTAAATCCCAAAAACAAACCATTTCATTATCAATCCTATTCATTCCTCTCTCCCTCTCTCCCCCTTTTCTCTCTCTCTCTCTCTCCCTTCTTTCAACTACCTTGAAATCTAGCACATCATTATTCTTCCTTTCGATTTCCTATTGTAACTACGCAATATTTCTATCTTGCTCAACTTTCTTCGTTCTCAGACTCGATATCTCATCTTCTCTGCTTTCTAATTCTTCTCTGTGCTTCATCTTCAGCTTCTCGATTAACCCTTCATACTTCGTGTGCTTATCCTGCAAATCAATTCGACTCGATTCCAACAATCCATTGTATTATCTCTCCAGCTATTAGCATTTGATTGTCTGCTTCTCAGCTTCACTCTAAGCTATTTCAACGTTCTCTCGCATCTAACGCTCTCGGCTTAATGCACTCTCTGCACGTTACTTCTCAGTTGAGCCTTAGTTCTTCAAGAGAAAACAATAATAAACAAATCATACACTATTACCCAAGGAACTTTCTCTGTTTTACCTGAATATCATTGAGAACTTATGTTAATTGATCAATCTCATAAGCTTTATTCTCTGAATCCTTCCTTAATGCTGTCAGCTATCCTGTCACTTCTTCAAGTTATCGATCCCTATACACCAGCTAGTTCTTGAGTTCTTTCTTCTCATTCATCAGCATATTGTTCTCCTGTAACAACTAGTCATTCTCATCACCACGCTTCCGAGATGATTCCTCATAATGACTTTTAGTTACCGTCAACAATCAGATATTACAACAACCAAATGCGGCAACACCCTCAATAATCTCTCTTACCCTTTATACAGCTAGCATTCGTTCTTGAGCGTATTCGATGCGTTCTTCTCAGAATTCAGCTAATTCGTTAGCTCTTCCAGTTGCTCTTCTAAATTGGCAATCTACATAAACACAAAAATCATTCATTATTTATCTTTTCCTTACTAAAACCATCATCTCCCTCTTCCTCCTACCTCTTGCATTTATTTGGTATATTTCGGTTAGATCTACGCAAGTTACTTCGTCAGAGTATCTTCTCTTTTGAGTGCTTCATCGAGATCATCCTTAGTCTTCTCAATAACATCCCGAGCACGCTGGAACTCCCCGTCGTTCTCATTAACAAACACATCGTACTCCTCCTTGAAAAGCTACAAAACGAATACCAAAAATACATTAACCACAATACTCCCAAAACTAACAAACACTCCAGTACCTTCATCTCATCGAGATGCTTGATAAGGATGTTGTTTTCCTCTGAGAGAATGTGTATCTTATGCTTGAGATCGTTGATCTCCTCACCGTCGTTGAGTCCAATTGTCTCAATCAGCTTAGTGATGTCACGGTTCTTTTAGTTTATGTGCTCTCGCAGATACTAAATGACAAAAACATCCCAAAATTAGTCAACGATCCTTCTAATTTCTCTCTCTCTCTCTCTCTCTTTCAATTTACTTTATTCTCTTCTAATAGCAATTCGACCATCCCAATGAATCTCTTGAGATCACCTGATAGATGTCCTACTTCTTCTTTCAGAATCTTATTTTCATCTTCTAGGGCTTTTAGCAACGGCGATAATCTCTCCGAAGACACTAGTAACTCCTCGAAGTCCTTATCCCCACTGCTTGAAGGCTTGATGATTAAATCCTTCTGATACACGGAGAATCCCTTACCAGTTAAGATATCCTCAAATTACTTCACCAGTCTATCATCTTAAATCAAACAACAATCATAGATACAATACAATCACGGGGAGGGAATAAAATACAATCTAATAGCAGTCTCCCCCTTATGTAATAATCAAATATAAATCACCTGAAACACTCGCATATTACTACCCATACCAAATACCTTTAAGGTCTTCATAACCCTCTCAAAACAACATTCTTCTGAAAATCAATGTGTTTTCTTACTGTAGTGCTTGAAGTAATCATTCTAATGTGTTTGTTCATCATATTGTGATGGACTAAAATGATTTCTCATACGGCTCTTCATTAATTCTGAGTCAGAGTACTACTGATTTGGTTATTGTAGATTTCGAATCCGTGAACTTGCTGCTGCGAATTCTCGATTACTCTATGAATCCCCTGGCAGATTACTACCAGCCATACCATCAATATGAGCATAACTGCTGTACTAAAAATGTTTTAAATAATAAAATAAATTGATAAGAAGCGTCTTAAATGATAAAAGGGAGAGTTTAAGGGGGGGATTATTGAAAAAGTAGTTTAGTTGTGTGTCTCTCTCATAAAAATGTCAGCTATTTCGAGTACCTTTTAAAACTGAGGGTTAGTCGAGAGGGTGCTTTAAAACTATGGGTTCATCGTTTGTCCAAGT
>Ga0302271_10003511_pt1 | contig 13199 bp, 10 predicted proteins | sample III_Bog_N1_1_FD_198767 | JGI IMG/M metagenome (GOLD analysis project Ga0302271, IMG submission 198767) | Peat permafrost microbial communities from Stordalen Mire near Abisko, Sweden - III_Bog_N1_1 | ecosystem: Environmental > Terrestrial > Soil > Wetlands > Peat | place: Sweden: Abisko... | reverse complement strand
GGGAAGAGATGTTTAGCTTGCTAAAATGGGTATTATTGGATAGAGGAAAGGAGTTAGTGTTAGTAGCACACCTTGATAGAGAATTGCTAAGTTTACAGCTAAGCAATAGGGAATACCTGCGAAGTACGTGAGGGATTGTTTTATTTGGCTGAAGGATCAACATTATGCAGAGAGATATCCAGGGAGAATTGCTAGATTGGAGAAAATGACTCAGACAGATGCTCGCAATGCAGGAATAAGTAACATAAACAAATTGAATTGTATGTACATATTGGCTTAGATATTTATTTAATGCATTAAACTAGTTTTGCCGTCGACATGAACACAGGAGAGTGTATCATAAGCCCAATTTTGAATTGCATAGTATTGAAACCGCAGGATATTGCTCACTCGTAGAGGATATGCTAGCAATGCAGAGAGAGATACTTTTAGCTCTCTGAAAATAAAATGGAATGTGTATTCAGATTGCCTGATGCAAATTGCAAGACAGCTGATAAAGGCAACGTATGCTTGGAATGCAAAGAGAGTTACCTATTGAATGAGAACCATGATTGCATAGGAAAACACTCTCTTTGTTAGATCGAGAATTGCTTCAGGTATGATTTAAACTCAAGCTCAGAAGAGATGTCTTGTGAACAGTGCAAGTTAAACTTTTCTATTGAGTAGAATCACAAAGCATGCAAAATTGCTAGGGAAGAGCATATTACAGAGATTAAACAGGAGCAATAGCCAGATAAGCTCTAGCAAAGCAATTAAGATTCTACATTGATTGGGCCTGATTTATACTTGATCGTAGAAATATTAGGATTGTTAATAATCCTAGTCATAATAGCTATCCTTTTGGTTAAAATGTTTTTGCGAAACAGTATTAAATCGAGAATCACTAATGAATTTGAAAAATATACTGAGCGCTCTTACTCAGCTGAGACTAATGTGGAAATACAAATCTGCTAGCCGATTTAAAGAGGATTAGACAATCATGATATTACAATATCTTCACATGTTTCAGAGGATATAACATTGCATGAGAATTGATACACATGCTTAGTATTTTTTGAGATTTGAGGCTAAAAAAAGTTTAAAATATCTTTCTTTACATCCAATAATATCTTATATTTACCTTAATTTTGTAAATATCATTTTGAGAGGAAATATTAGAGAATTCCCTATGAAGAAGAAGAGGAATACAAAACAGCAGATGTTTAATCCATTAATTATTATTATTAGCTGTGTAGGGCATCTAGTCTAATGACTATTAAACTGAAAAATAAGGATTTACATGGTTGGAGAATTCTCCTAATTCTTTTATTATTTTCACTTTCTGGATTGATTCAGAGAAAATCTGATTTTATTCTGTTATCGCATTATTTCCAAGGTAAGGCAAGTGTGGTGAAATTCTGAAGCTGAACCTGAAAACATTTATTTGTTATTTGCAATTTATGGGTAAAATTAATTTACGAGCGAAAGTAAATAATAATAGTTTTTCTTGTTATGTTGCTTTATTGGATCAATCCTCCTTGTGTGCAAGGAGTCATTCATTTAAAAGCAATTAATGAACTCTCATTTAGCTGCTCTTGTGTGTGTTTGTTTTGAAAAATAGCTATTTAAGTCTTTTTTTGAATAAAAATCAATTATTTAATTATGAAATAAAGAACTCAACAACACCAAATAGGCATGATATTCAAGATGCACTAATCATAATAATATTTTAAATAATTTTTAAAAAATTGACCTCTCCTTCTTCTGGTGGGTTAGTTAGTTTTCAACACCGAATTAAATTAGATTCCACAAGAAGAAGAAGAAGAAGAAGAAGAAGAAGAAGAAGAAAGATAAAAAGATAAAAAGATAAAAAGATAAAAAAAAGAAGAAGAAGAAGAAAAAGCTCAGTAACATGATTCTCAGAGTTTCAGATTATCAGGGTATTATAAATTAAAGAGAAGGGATTTGTAGATGCTTTGAGAATTAAGATGGGGGAAATCAAAAACAGAAGAAAATATTGTGTAAACGGGAGATTATTAAGTATTTTAGAGTTGTATTCTCAGGAAATGATTGGCTATTAATGTAGAGAGAGAGAGAGTGATAAGTCAAGAAATCCCCCCTCCCTACCTGAATAATAAAATGAATCTCTTTGGCTGCCCAGATAATCAAATTAACCTACTTCTTTGATCAAAATAAGAGATTAATTCTTTTTAATATTTTCTTACGCAGCAAACAATAAGAATACACTTAAAATATCTGTGCAATCTGTGATTAATAATACCATTATCAACACATCAACGAAATGGCAGACAAAGTCAGGGTTTCAAATGATCAAAGAAAACCCCAAGCGTAATCGAAGAACAAAGTTGAAAGCTCAGATAATTCAAAGACTGATAAGGAGGCTCACGTGGTGGAAGAGAAATCTTCACCACATAAGAAGATCAAAGATCCATAGGAGAATTAGAATACATTATTAGAAGAGCCTTAGAAGAAGGCTGATTCTCTCAGAGACTAATATTAAGGGGATGACATTGCCGAAAGGAATAGCTCAAAAAAGTCAATAGAAACGAAAGGCGAAGATAAGATTTTGTCAGCTAATGTTGCTGATAGTTAACTGGATGAGTAGAGATTACTCAAAGAATCAGGTTTCATAACTGATATCACTGGGAGTTAGATGAGGAATGAGTAATAGGAGAAGCAAATGGAATAACTAACTGTAACAGGAGCAGCGTAGTAATCATCATTATAATCCTTTTCATCTATATCACCCTCGCTATCACCAGAGAAACAGAAATCATCAGCTTCTTCTTCTTGCTAGCTCAGTCTAACTCGTATCCGCGAGCTAGAAAAAGAAAGAAAGCAGCTTTAAGAGAAGCGTTAGTAACGAGCTGAATTTCATGAATAGTTATTGAAAAAGTAATTAGCTGATGAGTAAGCGCTGCAAGAATCAGAAGCCCAGAAACAAAAAGAAGCCAGGAAATAGCTCTCGATGAAGGCCGTTGAGGAGTTAAACTCCTAGAAATTATCCCGTGAAGCGATGATACTGCAAGGGAATAAGAGCTTGCAAGAAATACTTCGATCGAAACCGCTGTACGTTGAAAGATTAGAGGAGTTTAAGGAGTAGACGAACAGTGATCTCGCATTGAAGAAGTAGTAGCTTATGAAGATCAGGGAGATATATTCACCCATAGATTTCGATGAGCTGTAGCAGCATTAGATTGAGTATGATCTAAGGAAGAAACAGGAATTAGAGGAAGCAAAGAACAAGAGACATTTAAGAATGAATAAAATGATAAGTGTAGAGGGGAAATAATAAGAATAATAGTAATAGTAATAACCAACTTATTCCAGTCAAACATATGAGTTGTACAAGACAGAGTTTGAACGAGAAGAGAATGCGAAAAAGATTAAAGAAGAAACATCCGCGATTGTTGAAGAACGAAGGAAATATTATGGAATGAGGATTAGATCGGATTATTAGCCCAAAGGGTTTGTTAGAATAGAGAAGAATGTTAGTGAGGAGGAGGAGAGAAGGAGAAGATACTAAAGAGAGAGTTTGGATTAAGAAAGAAGGAAATAGTTAGGGAATGAATAGTTTGAATAAGGAATTAAAAGAGCGAGAAAGAATAGGAAGATCAAAGAGAGTTAAAGAAAGGAGGGAGAGGAGGAAGAGAGAGGATAAGAAGGAGGGTAGGGCTCTGATGAAGATATAGAAAGATAATAAAGCAAGGGAGCTCTAGGGGATTCTTAAAGTATGTCTTAGTTAGGCAAGTCTAAGGATATATCGCTACCGAAATTACCATCATCGTAAGGGTCGATGCTCTAAGTGGATGGGAATTCAGTAGCTAAAGACCGACGAAGATCAGGGAGCTTAGATACAACTTCTTAGATGCGTTCATCACTGAGTTCGATCTAACCAATGACTAATGATAGTCTAAGAGTTCGTCATTACAGTAGGCATTATGAAGATCCTCAACCACTCCCATATGATGTTAATATCGGTAATGGCTATCGTGATGAAGTAGCTGAAGCACGAATGAATTAATATGAAGTAGCTAAGAAAGTATATCGAAATTAATTAGGATTTGAATATCTTCATACATTAATAAAGAAAGGTTAGTATAAGAGTTAATAAGATATCATTATGCCATCAGGAAGATCGATAATGATTAATAGAGATGAAGATTATGAGAATAAGAATAATTTAAATGAAAGTTACAAGATGAAAGGATCATAAGAGAATAGCAGTAATTATAGGGGCAATGTTAGTAGTAGTAATAATATGCTGGGTTCTTTCTCGTATAGTCCGAATAAAAGAAGGTAAAGCGATGATAAATATAATAATTATATGCTAGGGTAGAAATCTTAAGAAGTAGTAAGAGAGATAGTAGCGAATAAATACTTATCTTAGATTTAATAAGGACTTGCTGCTTTGGAGTCATACTAATCAACAGGAACCGGGGGATTAAGTTCGTCGCAGTCGCAACCGGATTTGCTCAGAAGCTTCAATGCTAAAGATGGAATTAGCAATCGTGGTAGTATAAGAAATCTCGTAATAGGTTTAAAAGTGCTTTTAAAAATTAGATGATTCTAAGTAATTGTTTTGGTTTGTTTTTGACTTTTAATAGGGACGAAAGAGCTAGAATATGTCTCCAGAGCCATTAATTAAGAAGCCGATTGGTAGTTATGGCTTTTTACCGATATCTAATCGTGTAATAAGGACAGTTAAAGGGGATACTAATTAGAATAATAATAGATAATTTAATAGTGGATATGAAGAATTTAAAGGGCTTTAGAAAGGATTAGGGGAGAGTTAATAGAAGTGTTAAGTGTCCCCAAGGAAATCGTCTCTGATTAGAGTACAGCCGATTGAGTAGATGAGAACAGACTAAGGTTAATTTTCCAATCAAGGAGGGTAGTTTAATGGAAAAGAAATGGTACCTAGATTTTCAATGGAAATGGTAAGTAATCAAGAATAAGGGATGGAGAAGTAGAAGTAGCTGCAGTAGGAATAGGAATAGTAGTAATAGCCAAATAATTTGTTGTATTAGTAATAGTAGTAGTAACAGCCACAGCAGCAATAATAGACGACGGGATAGAAGTAGTAGCCCTAGATAAATTCGCAGTAGTAATAGTAGTAGCAACAATAACAATAAACGAAGGAATAGAAGTTGTAGCCTTAGGTAAATTTGCAGTAATCGTAGCCGTATTAGTTGAAAAACTAATAAGAAGAATCAACTCAATTAAAGTAAAACTAGGAGAAGTAGTAAAGAGAATAACAATTAAACTAAGGATAGCAATAACCAATCTACTAAGAATAAAAATAGCAATAGCTTTATTAATAAAAATAAGAATCATAGTCATAGTCATAATAGCAATCACAAGCTTAGCCGTAATAGATCAATAAATAGCAGTAATAGATGAGCTAGTAATATCAATAGTAGCCATTTTCACAGTAACAGCAATAGCAGAAAGACTCAACACAGTAACAGCAGCAATAGCAATAGCAACAGCAACAACAGTAACAGCGACAACAGTAACAACAGTAACAACAGTAACAACAGTAACAACAGTAACAACAGTAACAACAGTAACAACAGTAACAACAAAAACAACAACAGCAACAACAACAACAACAACAACAACAACAACAACAACAACAACAACAACAACAACAACAACAGAAACAGCAACAGTAATAACAACAATTAAATTTGATTATGCCATCAAACTAGCAATTTTCCAATCCATAGAATTCATAATAACACTAATAAAGTTAATAAGATCATACCACTTCTTAACCCGAGCAATCAACTCACTCAATCAGGCAATAGTTATAGAATCTTCTGGAGATAACAAAGCAAGATCCTAATAACTAAACACAAAAGCCAGCAATGTAATCTCCATAATAAAATTAGGCCTAACTTCCTCCTAAGTCACAGCCATTGCAAAACTCCCTTAACAATGATACTACCAATCCATAACAACCACCTAAAGATTTTCTCATCAAACAAACTCTTCCTTCTTAACCTATTCAAAGTAGCAATATTGCTTTCTAATAATAATAGAACAGTAATAATCTGAAAATACCAAATGGAGAACTTCAAGTTAATCTGTAAGAACCTCATAGCTAGAAGAACTTAAAGATTACAGGAAATGATAATGATATGATGGATAAGTCTAAAATAGGCTTACTAAGAATTAGCAATAATGAATAAGGTAATGATAAGAATACTAAAGGTGACTTGACGGGCAGCAATGAGGTGATCCCAAATAGAAAGGAACAATATTAAAAGGATGGAAAGAATACAACTGATGAGAATAAGAATAGTAAAGGTATTGGGGATATTGTAGGAGATGGTAAGAAGAAAGAGAATAGTAATAGTATTTTTAACAATGGAAACAATAGCAACAATGATAGCAAGCTCAATGGAAATGAATTAAATAATCATAATAATAATAGAGATAACAACAACGGAACTAGCAATTCCAATAATATTCCAAATAACAATGATAGTAAACTTAACAATAGTAGTGGTAATAGTAATAAAAATGGGATCAATGACAATAATAGTGGTTCAAATAATAATAACAGAGATAACAACAACGGAACTAACAATTCCAATAATACTCCCAATAACAATGATAGTAAGCTTATTAGCAGTAGTGATAATAATAATACTAAAAATGGGATCAATAATAGTGGTTCAAAAAATAATAATAGAGATAACAACAACGGAACTAACAATTCCAATGATACTCCCAATAACAATGATAGTAAGCTTATTAGCAGTAGTGGTAATAATAATAATAAAAATGAGATCAATAACAATAATAGTGGTTCAAATAATAATAACAGAGATAACAACAATGGAACTAACAATTCCAATAATACTCTCAATAACAATGATAGTAAACTTATTAGCAGTAGTGGTAATAATAATAATAATAATAATAATAATATCAAAGGCAAGAATGACAACAACAACAACAAGAGTAAAGGTAATAGTGATATGGTACAGAATAGATCAGCTATTACAACTGTTAATTTAAGCAGTAACACTAATAATAAGATTGGGAATGACCTACCAAATGATAATAAGACTGTTGGAAATGATGGCAGTGGTAATCAAAACAGCAATTCTGGGAAGATTTAAACTGCTAACAATAGTACACTGCTGGATAGTAATACCAATGGGAAAAATTAAGCTGTTGAAAGTGCTAATCTAGATAACAATAAACAAGGTGCAGATGGTAGTATAAATAAAAACAACGATCTGAAGGATAGTAATATGAAAAATGATATTAAAAGTAACAGTTAAGGTGAAAAAGAAAAAGAAGGAATAGTTACTTCAAATCAGAAGAATAACAACAATAATTAGAATAATGTCTTGGACAAGAATAGTAGCAACAAAGCATAAAATAGCAACAACAACAGTACAGATAAAGACAAACCTTCGAAAGATAACAGCAGTAATGGTAATGGGATAACAAAAACAGGCAATTAAATGGAAGACAGTAACAATATCAATAGTAATAAGTCTCTTAGTAAAGAAGATGTTCCTAATAAGTCTCTTAGTAAAGACGATAGTCCTAATAAGAGCTCACCAGCCATAGATCAAAGTAATAATAACAAGAAAGATAGCAAGAATCCTTAAATGATTCAGCCTGAATAAAACCATTTAAAGCCTTTGATAATACTACAACCAGTAACTGAAAAGAACGAAACAGTAGAGAGCCTAACAAAGACATCTGAGGTTGTGTAAATCGAAAAGAAAGTTGACTCCAAATAAGTTATTAGTCTGTCTCCTTCGAAGATACCAGCTGATTCAGCTAACATCAAGCAAGATATGTCTTCAGGATAATTGCCAAATAAAGCGAATACAGTTGCTGCTGTAGCCGCTGATTCATCTACTAATAAAAACACAATCAATAAAGAATCACAACTATCCAAGGTCACAGCAGATTAATCTAAATAACCAGATACTTAGTAGTCTTCAATGAAATAATCGTCAGATGGCAGTAAGGCAGCTCAAGTAGATCAATCACCGACACAGCCTAAGTCAGCTTCTTAATCTTCAGAGAAAATCTAAGGTATCCGTGTTAGGATTAAAACTGTAGAGAAGATCCCTGAGAATATTACTGCCGTTGGTTATAACATTAAGTTTCTCTGTGATAACAAATTAGTGAAAGATTAAGTGAAGATTGACATTGATGTTGAATCAGAGGATGTTGTTGAAGCAAATAAACAAACTAGAGTAGCGATTATTAATGATACCATGTCGATTAAATACCTACAAGATAATATATTCGCAGATTTCAAGGGGAAGAAAGATAAGGTCTTCATTGCTATTCGGATCATAGGGATCATAGGGGAAAATGATAAGGTAAGAAAAGAAATGAGAGGGAAGATAGGGAATTTGAGATTTTTAAGATTTATGTTGTATTTGCAATTGTTGTTTGATTTACTAAAGGAAGAAGAGGTGACTCTAGGATGGAATTATTTCCCGTTGTTCTTGAAAGAAGACTTGAATTATGGGAGTTTTTCACTTCCTTTGATAGTGCCTTCCGAACCGATTGTAGCTCCTTTATTGAACAAATAAGCTAAAACAATTCAGACAATCGTTCATTTAGATTTCCATCCTTGGAAAATAGCTGCATGACGCATAATGAAGAATGAAAAAATAAAAGAGAGAGAGAGATATTACTAAATGAGTAAATAATTATAACATTATTGAAGGAGATAGAAATCATTTGAGGGAGGGGTATTCAAAGGGTTTTGTAATCTTTCTTTTTACATAAACTTTTCATATGAATTACTTCGTATTCTTTTATGTATTGTCAATATGAGTATTTTTGTTGGTAAGAACTCATTTGCAAGTAGTTCTCAATGTTTAGGATATTTCTGCCATAAAACAGGATTTAATTGCTTTTGATATTTTATGAAAAATGCAATTATTTTGTTGTTATTGTAAATCTTATGTATTCGCCTTGAATTTTTCTATTGGGGCTTGTCACTCCAAATTCAGAGTGGCTTTCCCAACAACAGTTATGAATCCTATTGAGAAATGACTCTATGAAGCTGAACTGTTAATTTATCAAGTGAATAAACTTATTGCTGTAAAAGGATGGTTTATTATTTTGGGAGGAGATTATTATTTCTTTTGTTATTTTATTGACGGGGGATGTGAGTTGGGGCTAGTGTAAGAGTAGCATCATATTTGGGGAGATCGTTGATAAAAAAACGAATGAGAAAGAGTGAGTAGATGTGAATTAATAATTATTATTTTATGCTTGAATGTGGATTAATAGGATGGAGAGACAGATGAGCATAAATAGATTTGGAGGCATTATAAAATCCTCGAGAGAGCTCTAAGAAATTGAAAATATTAGTTGATTGGTAAGATTTTTTAATTCTTTTTATAAAATACGGTTTATCAATTACGAACGAGAGATCAAGTTAAATAGCGTAGTAGATTAATATTTTTTGCTCTTTAAAACAAGAGAAAATGGCTGATATAACAAAAACTAATTCTAAAGTTAAGAAAGATCCTGCTAAGAATGGTCCTTCTTCTCAATCTAATAAAGTTTAATAAATGGTTGGTAAAGTTGAAGAGAGTGTGAAAGAGGAAAAGAAAGATGAGAAGAAGGAAGATGTTAAGAAAGATGAGAAGAAGGATGAGATTAAGAAAGATGAGAAGAAAAAAGGTAAGAAAGATGATAAGAAAGCCGATTAAAACAAAGAAACAAAGGATCCAAAGAAAGATGGGAAGAAAGAAGATCTAAAGAAGGATGAGAGTAAACAAGGAGATACCAAAAAGGATGAAGCTAAAAAAGATGAAAAGAAGAATGAAACGGACACTAAAAAAGACTAATAAAAAGATAACAAAAAGGAGGATGCTAATAGTTAAAATAAATCAGGGAAGACAGCAGAAGTAGAAGCACAATCAACTGCAGCTGTTGTCTAAGCAAACACAGATTCCAAGAGCAATAAAGATCAATAGTAAGATGGCAAATAAACTGCTAAATCATCCTAAAAATAGACTTCATCTAATACTAAAGAACCTCCAATGCCAGCTGACGAAGGCGATGAATCTCACGATTAAATACCAAATCTCACTAATAACAAAGAGCAACCAAAAGATCAGCGACTCCTTTAAAAATCCCTTTTAACCACTACCAGCCAGGAACAACATCAATAAGGAAAACAACAATCTATCAGCTAACTAAGCTTATCTCGCCTTAAAGAACTCGATCGAGAAAGCAAACAACGTCAAGAAAAACGACATTAACAAGCTGCTTTAAATTCATATTTACAACAACGCTTATCAGTTCAAGAACAAGCCATCGAAGAAGAAAATCGCTTAAGAAGACAAGCCGAACATAAACAGCTATCTTTGCGATCGCTTGAAGAAGCTAATCACAATAAATAGCAGAGATAACACATGATAATGGAAGGAAATAAGAATTTCAAGTAAGCGTTAAAATCTAAGCCACTTTATGTGGAAATTGAAGAGAAATACAGTAACTAATTCAACAGTGAATTAGATCTCAAGAAGCAAGAGTTACAGCGAATCAGAGCGTTGTCAAAGCCAATGAATTTTGAGTAACTTCAGTAGCATAAGATTGAATATGAGCAAATGAAAAAGGCAAAGTAAGAAGAACTTATGAATAAGAGAAATGAGTAGAATTCAGATTGGAATTATGAAAAACCAGCATATTCAAGTTAAATCTATGAGTTATATAAAGCTGAATTTGAGAATGAGCAGAAAGCTGAAGTAATCAAACAAGAACACGCAGCGCAAATTCAAGAACGACGAAAGTTCTTCGCTATTAAAATTAAATAGAACTACATCCCTAAGATTGATATTAAACGAGAGTAAGAACTCAAAGAAGTAATTGAAAAGGAGTCCACTAAACCTCGAGAAGTTCTTTAGCATGAAGAGAGAAATAAAAATGGAAATGCGAACTTAAGGTAAGGGAATAATAGAGCAAAATCGGAGAGGATTAAGATTATCAGTAATATTCAGAGGTTTTCAGAAGGGAATCTAGAGGATTAGAAATTAAATCTTGAGAATATTGAAGCTGCTGAAGCTGCTGCTAAGTCGTCAATAGGATTAGGTCGTCAGGATATATCCCTACCGAAGATCTAATCCTCTAAACCAACTAGTCTACATAGTGGTAATGTTACTAGTGTAGACTCACTGCACTTGAATAACTCAGATCATCATTATTTCTCAAGAGATTCCCTCAGCAATTAAGGGGGATAGGGTCTCAAAGATTTTAGATTCTTCTATCCGACTGGGTAGTCATTGTCTGTTCATGAAGGGATCAATGCGAGGGACGTCGAAGAGGAAGAAAAAAGGTAGATTTATGAGCATGCTAAGAATGAACACAGAAAGTAACTTGGTGCCCAATATTTAAATTCTCTCAAGTTACTTAATTCAAGTATCACCGTTGAGAATCAAGTGAAAGAAGAAGTCGCTAAGGAGATTGAGAAACCAAATCAGAATATCATAAGTAAAATAGAATCTGCTTGCAATATCATTAAGCCATTTGATAGGAAAATACAAAGAGATAATTAATTGTTGTCGTACAGTTCCAGTGATTAAGTTATTAGATCGAATGTTGCGGATAGGTATTTATCGTCGATTCAAGCAAAACTTGCAGTAATTGAAGCGGTTTAAGGAACCGTTTAATCAGGAAGTTCGATGGGAGATAATGGAATGAAGGTAAAGATAAAAGATATTTGGTATTTGTGATTGGGAGGTTTAAATTAGGAATTTTTCCTTTTTTTGTTTGTAGGAATAGTAATAGAGTGCAGCGCAGACAAAACAGACAGCATCTTATTTAAAGAAAAGTGTTAATCCATTTCTAAGTAATGCTTCGTAGAAGAAGGCTACTAATAGGTTTATTCTTAGCGATTAAGATGAATTTGAAGAATTAAAGAAGAAATTTCAACCGAAGTAAGGAAATAAATCCCCTAGAAGCTCACCAAGGCACAAGGGGGTTGATGGAAACATGCAATAAGAGAACAAAATAGAATAGGCTATTGATCAAGAGTAGACAAAGGGACTTAAATCGTCAATGTAGTCTTATGAACTGTAGTAGATTAATAAGAAAACAGATGGAAAAGAAGAAGAGAAGGAAGGATAAATGTAATAAGAAATTGTATCTCCTTCAAAGAAGACATCTTTCAAGCCTGCTACACTAGAGGTTTACGACAAAAAGATATCAAAGAATAAATCATAATAATAACAATAATCGTCAGCGAGGAAAACTAAACAGTAACCAACTGATAACTATCTCAAAGCTAAAGAGGAACTGCTAGAAAATGCAGTTAGGATGAATTCATAAAGAGATGTGGTTGTACAACATAAAAAAGATTAGGAGATAGCATCGAATGAATAGACTTAGCAAAGAAATGGCAATAATAAAGATATTAAAAGTAGTTCTATGAATGGGTAGATTGATTTAGATAAGAAGGATTTAATAATTCAAGAGGAAGATAAAAGTAAAAAGAGTGAGAATCACATTAGTCTTCAACCTGGTACTTAGAATAACAATAACAGCTAACTCTAGCAGCTGAATCTTCAATAACACAATACCAAAATCATGATTGATAAATAGCAATCACCAATGCATGCTACTGATAAAGCACTTCCAAAAGCAATGGAGCTTAAAGTAATCCCAGTTGTTTAGGAATTTAGTCATCAATAGAAATAGCAGTCATAAGTTGTTGACCCTTAGTAAAAGATGTAGACTAATCTAAAGGATTAACCACCTTAGAATAATGGATCTACTAAACCAAACGACAGTGTTTCACCTTAAGCTAAGGGGCATGCCACAAAGGATGAATAACTTAAATAGCAAATGAATTTAGTTGGATAATAGCATTCATAGAAAGTAGAAGAGAAATAGATAATAATAGGGATGAATGCTGCTGCTAGAAATAGTAAGTCATAAGATTAAAGTAAATAATTATTGAAATAAGAATAAGAAAAAGAGGAGAAGATATAAAAAGAGTTAAAAAAGGAAAAATATTTAAAAGAACTAATATTGAAATAAGAATAAGAAAAAGAGGAGAAGAAATAAAAAGAGTTAAAGGAAAAAGAACTAAAAGAATTATAATTGAAACAAGAATAAGAAAAAGAAGAGAAGAGATAAAATGAGTTAAAGGAAAAACAATTAAAAGAACTTTTATTGAAACAAGAATAAGA
>Ga0302271_10003510_pt1 | contig 13201 bp, 6 predicted proteins | sample III_Bog_N1_1_FD_198767 | JGI IMG/M metagenome (GOLD analysis project Ga0302271, IMG submission 198767) | Peat permafrost microbial communities from Stordalen Mire near Abisko, Sweden - III_Bog_N1_1 | ecosystem: Environmental > Terrestrial > Soil > Wetlands > Peat | place: Sweden: Abisko... | reverse complement strand
AATTTATCTCTCTTTTTCTCTCTCATTCTAAAATCGAATTCAAACTTTTCTCTTGCCTACCCACTCCACTGTTGATACGACCTTCTCTTTCTCAGTCGCAGTCCTGGGAGATTGAACTCAATTCCCTTCAAACATCAAGCCAAATAAAACTTCATAAAACTTTAAATATTTTCTTTAATTTCCTATTAATTCTCTCCTTTTTTGTTATTATTTCAAACTATTATTATTTATGATTTCATATACAGCTTATTTCCAATATTGCTCTGTTTAATTTTCTTAATTCCTTCCATTTTTGTGGGTATTTGTACACCTTTGCCAAACCAATCTTTTGATGTATCTTTCTTTTGTGATTTGAATTAATTGCAAGAACACACTAGAAACCTTCTATTCATTAATTAAACTGCGACTAATTTCTGCAAATAAACAAAGGGACAAAATTTACTCAAAAAATAACTCTTCCTTCTTAGAAAGACACAACTTATCCAATAACAAGATGGCTTCGAAAATCGAAAGTGCAGCTACTTCTCTGATCTCTAACGCAGTCAAGACCTTCAAATTGTCGGATGTCACTAAGCATAAGAAAATCCCTTACAAGAATCTCTATGAGATTTCATCGTAGTATCCTGGATTTGGTAAAGAAGATACTTATCTTAAAAAGCACATTTTTATGCTTAAAATTGTTAATTTGTTATGAACCAGGGTCAGGTTTCAAGTTTTGGAGGAAGACTTGGCCATAAAGTTGCTACTATGTTCTTTCTGAGATTGACTTCAAGGTATGGAGAAATGCAGCCAATTTAAAAAAGGAAACAAATTGCCTATTCAATCTATTAAACCTGCTTTCCTAACATATTTGTTTTTTTTTATCAAAAGGGCACTCGTCATGGAAATGCTTATGGGATTCTCTATTGGAAAGGTGCTTAGCAGTCAACAACTCCAATAAGAATTAGAAATGGAAATAAACGAGGAATTTGGAGATATGAAATCAATAACGCAACAGCTGTGTTGGATAATGGACTAAGCTATTCGGCAGCTGAGATGAATGCGTATAAATAGTTCGTGTATAAAACTGAAAAAGAAATCGATGAGAAGGAGGTGAAATGAATCAGGGATTTAAAGCATCGTCAAAACACAGCAAGAAATAACAGAAGCATATCATCTTGACAGTATTCTCAATTTATTATATGTATCGATTGTTTTGCTGTTGATGTTGCCTCTCAGCATAGAAAAAAGTAACTAATTATTGTTAAAATTATCTAATCAGTTTATCATATGTTCTCAGTACTTATTTTTCAAATATTATCCTAAAGCATAAAGCAAAAATCATTTATTAAAGAAAAAGCTTAAACAAAGCATTTTTTTCCAAGTCAAAATAAATCTTGAATCTGACAAAAATGAGCAAAAACCTTTCTGTTTTTGTTGGCTATTTTGCTCTTTCCACTTATTTGACCTTGTCTATTAAATCTAACTCTTAACGCTAGATGGATGCTTTTGTACTTCTTCTGTATCATTGAGGGTTTTTTTCTAAGAAGAATCTTTTTCTTATTATTTTTGAGGGTGTTGGGTTATTAGATTCTTGAAAGGGACTGAATCTTTTAAGCTCAAAAATAAACTACTTCATAAAGTATGAAATGATGAATAAATATCATTCTCCCATTCATCAGAATTCTATCTACTGCAACAAAATATCCTCTGGTCTCAACAATTCTTCCCTTTTGATTAACTTATTAATTTAGATAAGATAGGGAGAAATATCTTTTTGGTCTAGAAAAAAGTCGTATTGTACTTTCCATAACCTAAAAATATTAAATAGGAAAATAAAATTTAATTCGATAGTTATTTGACAGATAATTGGTATTTATTTGCTGATGAGGGGAGGCATAATACCTTGAAAACTAACTTAGTACTAAACGGTATGTATTTGCATCTTATCAGGAAAGAAGAAGATGAGAAATCAAGAATATTTTTTATTATTTGGAAAGAAGAAAAAATATTTCACAAATTGATCCGGAATTCGGAGTTTTAGAGTTTTCTTGAAGGCTGCTGAAATGAGCAATTATCGTAATCATGCTCTCAAAATATGCAGCTTCTTAGACTAGCTTATATTTTAAATCTAAGAAACTCGCTTTGGCATGTACGATTAAGCAGAAATTCCGCATCTGTTCAGCAACGAAAATCTCTCGATAAAAGATGATTTGAAAATCCTTGCAGAAACCGAGGCTTACATAAATTAAAATGGCAGCCAATAACTTTGCTATCTCCTCAGGGTTGTGATTGCTGAGAATACTAGCAAGCTCTATGAACTAAAAAATATCGCTTTTAACAAATTTGAAGAACTGAAAGAGGTTCTACAAAATATCAATCACGGTCCCTTTGAAATTAAACTAGAAGAAAAACTTTGGAATCAAGTGTAACTAATTTCCACTTTTCTCGAAATATGAGAATTCCTCTTTGATTCTAGCTATTCTTTCAGATATCCCGTTCATTTTGAAGTAATCTAGATAAATACTAGCTTACAACTTCAAATGTATATCCACCAACTTAATTGTTGACCTTCTCATACCTAATTTCTATCTTAAAAACAATAATTCTTCCATTTTATATATGAATTAAAGGAGCTTTTATGTTTGTTACTTGTCAGTTCAAAATGATGGCATATTTAAATATCTTTCAAAAGATTTTTTCGATCTCAATTTGTTATTAATAAACTAGAACAGTTTTAGGAAAACGAAACTATTCTGCTAAAATACTTCCATTCTGAAAATTCTCAAGAAAATCTCCGGATTTGGAATGCAACAACAAAGCAATATAAAAACAACAAAGTATGAAAAACTTGTTAATCATTTCAGCTGACATGAATCAAATGAACTGATTTTCAAGAAATCATTCCATACAATTTGTGATCTCAATTATTGATCTTTCTAGGAGTGTATTTTCATCTAACTTCTTTTTTGAAAGTAGTTTTTGAGATGAGAAATGAAAAAGATTTTTTACAGTTACCATGTAATGGGATTTGTATTTTGCTGGGGAGGAATCAATTTATGAAGCAACAAACTAGAGAACAAATGAATTAATGTTGATTTACTGTTTTTTTTTTTGACTTGCTGAGTTATGTGAGTGAAATTTCTGGAAATTCTTGGTTTAACAAGAAGGAAGAAAAAACAAAGATGCTGGGAATTGATTTTCGTTTTACTCTTTCCTCTAGTTCCATACTTTATACTGTTTCTTAGTGGAAGAGCTAACTTTACTTACAACTATTATTGCTAACTTGCAATTTGATTACCAGTAGAATTTATTATTTATCCAGCAAGAATTAAATGTGATCATATTATGACCACAATTTAGCCATCAACGAAATAGTATAATTAAATAGGTATTTATCTCTTAGAAAATATTGTATTATGACGATTGAATAATTCAACAGAAAGTGATAAAATTAATCAATAATTCGCTTTTAAATTAAGGGATTCAAATAATTTGGAACAGCATTTTAAGTTCTTGATTTTGGAGAGGCAGATAGAAAAACCACCACTGTTTAAAAGTCTTCCAGTGAATTTCTGAGGAATTTAGGACATCTTAGCAATTCATTGTGATATTAAATAATCTCTTTTTCATAGAATGAACTTATTTATTAATCTTTTCAGTTAGGTGAAAGTTTTATCAATAGATCTGTATTTGTTGTTTTTAATATTGTCTATCAAAAAGGATATCCTTGAAATTTATTTAAAAAATCTTTCATTGAGGAATCACAATGATACATTTATTTTAGAGATGCTATTTTAAAAGAAGTGATTGCTTTAGCTTTCTTCAGGGAAATCATGTTTTTAAAATTGATAGAATGAGGTTAACACTATTTGTCGTGATCTTGGAGTCCATCATTTTCAGAACCAAAACGTATTTATTTAAATTATTTGTTGATAGACATGCTTTAAGAAATCCGAAGGAACATTTTGAAATAAATCCATAGAAATATTTTCAAACAAAATAATTTTTTTTACAAGATAAATAATAAAGATGCAGTGAAATTATTGAACAAATAAGGAGAAAAAAATAAAATAAAATAATTAAAAAAGGATATTTAAATCATACTTCAGGCATAATTAAAAACTCGTAGACCCTTTCAAATATGCTAGCAAGCCTTGGTAATCTAATGTCTTTGAGAGATGCGCAGATGACAAGTATTTTCTGTTTCATTTGATTTCAATCTCAATTCATTTTTTTGCTTAAATAATATTATACTACTGCAATAGCTGTTGTTGCGATTCCAACTAACACATTCTGTACTAACACAGTAGTAATTTTAACTCCAAAAAATAAAAAAGGTTAATTAAGAAAGTCTTAATCAAGTTCCTTAGCACAATCATCTAGTCCATTATTTAGTTCTCTAAGACATTTGAGAATCTCTTCTTCTTTGAGTGGTTAATTATCCACAGTAAGTTACTTTTTAATCTTTTCAACTGTCCTTGAACGTATCACATTTGTAGATTTCGATCCATCCATGAAGTAATATTTTCTTAATCTTATTAGATCATCAAAAAGAACTCGATAATCTACAAGCACATTCTTGAATTTATCGAAATTAGAGTTGATTTTAGCACCTTAAACTAAGATGAACAGAAGAAAAGCAAAGATAAAGAATGATTCAAATCCACAAGCTACACCGATATTCTATGGTAATTAGTATGCCTTGAATAGCCAGAGTAAAAGTGCTGCTAGACTTATTATTGCAACGATCACGTAGATTGTAATAAATGCCTCTAGTCGGAGATAATAAGGTTTTCCGTAATCTAATAAGACTCTTCGCATAGTCGACCAAGCTAATGAGAAGAAACAAAACGAAACAAAGTCATTAATAAATAAAATCAGTAGTAAAATTGATATTTCCTCACCTTTGAGTGTGAACGGGTCTAAGAAATTGATTGTGGGGAGTGTTTTTTTAATCCCAAGAGACATCCTTTTTGGGGAGAGAATTAGCAGACATTGTTTCTAGCAATAGTCTTTCATACGTAGATCTTTCGTGAAGAAGATTAGAAATACAAAGGAGCTGAAATATCCAAACGAAGTATTGTAGATTATCCCTACCATTTAGATTACTTCCATTTTTGTAAATTGTAGGTTCACTTCATCTTTCGCTACGTATCGATACACGAAGAGAAGAAATCCTCTTAGTATCGCTAATCCCACTGCAGCTACTGCAAGTGGTAAATTTGGATTCTATTCTGCGAAATTCTTAATAATATAACTGAGAATTCCATATCCAAACACAGAATTTTCTTATTTGAACACACGAGCTGGTTAAAATTCTTCTTTTTCGTATTAATGCCATTTTCGGAGACTCTCAACATTTTCCTAGATTTCCTCTTTGTATTGAGCTCTAGGTTCCACGAAAAAACTGAACAAAATAATAAAATACAATTATTCCATATGTTCTAAAATTTAATATCTAAATCAACCCCAAAATTTAAACTAATTGTTGATACCTCATATAAAAGAGAGATGCATCGAATTCACCTCTTTGCATCGCATTGTAAGCTTCTCTATATATCGTAATGTCCTTTTGAAATATCCATCTTGCGAAATAAAAATCATTCGCCGTGAGATCACCCGTGAGAACGTACTTTCTGTACAGCTCTATTTTATCAGGATGCAGTGTAGCATACCTAGAAGAACGAAGAAAAGAAATTAGCTAAAAGTTTGAAAACCAATAAAATATATAAGAGGAAGAGTTTTATTTATTTCTCCTACTTGCACGCGATGATATATGCTCTAAGGAAGACAACAACTTCCATATAAATGATTTCGATATGGTAGATGTGCGAATTGTCAGATGTAAAGAAAAGTAAGAGATTCAACGCATTCATGAAATAAGTAACTGTTTATATATAGAACTGCGCTTTATTCCCCCAGAAAGATAAATTCTTCAGAAGAATCTTAGAACGATAGAACGGAATTATCATAAACGGTCCAAGAATTATGTAAAACAATAAGTGGTACATTAGAAACTCAAAGAACACAGGAAACTACCACTCCACTTCATGATCCCGCAGTTTATGGAACAATTCAGGATTCATGTACTATTGTTTCTTCAAATACTCTTATTTTTAGTCTTCGACAAAATATTCGTCATCAAAAATGAAGCTCGAGGAGGATTTAAAAGATTTGGAGAGCGTCCTATTCTTATTAACAGTTTTTTATGTATCTTCATCGATTGCTCTTTTGTAAGACTATATCCCAGTTTACTAAATCATGTCGATTCTTTTAAAGTCTTCTTAGATGCTGATATCATTGTTGTTTTTCTAGTTATTAATTGCATTGATCTCAGTTTGGTCTTATTTTTCATCAAAAATGCATGGGAGTTCTATTTTTGTAGTTTATTTGTCAAGATAGCTGGCATGATAGGATGAATGTTCTGCAGTTTGTTTTACTTACATATATGTAGAAATCTGCTTAGCTTCAGTAATTAGAACAGGAGTTGATTCCCAAGTTGTATGCTTAGTAGCAGTTTTATTCCTGCACGAGATAGACAGTCTTTGTCCAGGAAGATTATTCTATGGTGATTTATTCTACGCAGATGATAATCTTAATTCTACCAAAGAAGTTTAAAATAAATTGTCTAAAAATCAACAGGAAATCAAAGATTATTATTATTACCACACTCAAATGCTTTCTCTGATGAAGCGCTAGAGGAGATCTTTCTGGATTATGAGCCAATGGATTATTCCTCATCGAGAGGTTATTGCATTATTTTCATTGCCTGTCGCTAATTTAAGCTTCTTTGCATAGGAATCTTCCTCCTATTTTTGCTGCAGTTTAATTTTTTTTTAAATTACTGATAAGGATAAGTCTCGTAATTTCTTTGTTTTCAGGTTGGAAATTATCTTCCCTGTTCCATATGAGAGTTTTGAAGAATATTTTCACCAACAATTAAAGGAGACATGGTTCTATCAGTATAATCAACTTGAAATCATATTTTTTTCCATGAACATTCGATACGATTCGGGAATTTCGAAAAGAGTATTAATACCTTGAAATTCATTTGGGAGGACGTATTATGTAAAATTATTCAAATATTCTTTTCTCAAGAGATTTCGACAAGGAAACCTTTTGGAGATTTGAAGGAATTAAGAGTTTGATAATTATGGTAAAATTTAAAAGAAAAGTATTAGAACAGAATTGTTAATCTATTACATTATGAAGAAAATAATCGATTTGACACCTGAAATGCAATATTTTCAAAGTAAATTGTTAATCCTTAATAATGTTTGATCGTGTCAATATAAATCAAGAGTATTTCTAAAGTATTTCACAATAAATATTTAAGTAACCAAGAAAAGCAAAGTTTAATGGTTAACAGTTATTTTTTTTGTTCCGAATAAGAATGAATGATTTTTTTAATAAAATGAAAACCAGCAAGAAACGACCATTTATTAGCATTTTTTATATCTTAAATCAAGCAATAGCAATCAAACTGTGTAAAAAACGATCACATTAAGTTAAATTAACAGCAAGCAGCGTTTGATCTCAAAGCAATAAAGAAAAATACACAGGATAAGAGATTTTACAATCAAAAAAATGATAAAAAAGTTAATAATAATGCAATAAATGAATATTCCTATGAGTAGTAGAACGAATTGCAACGGACAAACATCATAATCCAACCCTCCCTCACAAATAAAATCATCAAAAAGTAGTTGAATTCTTAGAAAATCCAAGGAAAACAAATGGAATAATACACATAGATAAGAGATGAACATATCTTCTTTTTCTTATTATGTATTTAGTTATTAATATCCACTCCAGTTTGCTTACTATTTATGCAATTTCCTTGGTAAATTTCAAAACTTTTATTCCATTTTTGATTCTTTCTTTCTTCATACTCTCCCCCCAGTTCATTTGTACTTATAATCGTACTTGGGTGCGACTTATGCATTAGGTGGTTTGAAAGTATGATTCTCTGTAACAGTCTAAGATATTGTGCGATTAATGTTCGATTGCAACATCTGGGTGAGATTCTGATACTCCTATCTGCCCCGATCGATTTCGTTCTCCATCTAGCGGATAACTGATTCTAATTCTTGAATTTTCCTAGCTTGTTAATCTCTTAAATCCTCTAATCTTCTTCTATCACGAGTGTGCTCAGCCAGCATACCTTCAATTTGAGTCTCATAATTTTTCTTGATGATTTCCGCTTGATTCTGGAACTCTAAATACTCTGATTAGACAATATTCAGATGCGATTCTCTCGATTGCAACTCCTTGTATGCTTTATCTCTGTCAATTTCAAGTTTACTCAAGATATTCTTAAGATCATTGATTTCACTCATTCTGTCATTGACTTCCTTCTAATGTTCCATGAATTTATCATTCAGCACACGGTCTTTCTCTTGACATTCATTTGCGAGCTAATGCACCTTCCTGACGAGTTATTCTTTCTATTCCTCGCTGCTTCTTAATTTCTACTCAACAGTTCTATGAAAACAATACAAAAATTAAAAAAATGTTTTGAAAAAATGACTTCTAAACACATAAAAATCCAGTAAACTCCTGTGATTTCCCCCAATTACCTTAGATTTGCTTGATATTTCCTGTACTCTTCTTCTTAGATCCTAACACATCTCTATCTAAGCTCTTCATCAGCATCAATTTTGATTTTCATGATTGCTTTATTAAGATTGGAAATCTCATTTTCCAAGTCACTCTTCAATTACAGCAAATTTTTGCATTTTTCTTCTAGACTCTTGTACCTTTTGTTAAATCAATTCAATTACAAAATATCAAATTCAAGATCCATAAATGTCTTCGTTTTCTCTTTCAAAATTACCTGTATTCCCATTATCTATTGAGATTATCCAGTGCACCTTCTCCATCTTTTCTTAGTCTATCCACTTCAATTTTGAACTTATCCTCCATGGATACTTCATTCCTCTACAAATATTGAATATTCTCCTCTTACTCACGAATCTTATGATTAAACAGTTCCTGCATCCGTTGTAACTCATCTTTCAAAGTGCGATTTTCGTTGATAATAGAATCATTTTCCTAAGCAATTGTGTTCACTTTGTACTCGAGCTCACTCACAAACATCTCTCGTTTCATCGATTCATCCTAAAAATAACAGACATAAAATAACAAAAGTCAACTACTATTAAGGGTTTCTGTTTAATTAATTCAGCAGTTAGTTGGATAATTCCTTTTTAGTTTTCAAAGATAATCTAATTATTTTGTACCTTTAACCTCATGAGTTTATTCTCAAATTCGACTCTAGTTTTGCGTTCATTATTCAGATCTTCTTCCATCTTCTCGCGACCTTCTTTGAATTTTCTGCGCTCCCCTTCAAGAATCATTTCTATCTCTGAAATCTCAGCACCCATCATAAGATTAGATCTAATCTGTGGCTAGAATCGCTACTATTGGTAATCCTATCCGTTACCAGCATTATCTAAAGACAATAAATGATAAAAAAACGTTGAAATATCACTTGATTTCTCAATTATTCTTTTTTTTCTCTTAAATATTTACATTGTTGGAAGTTAACTCGTGATCCTTAACCTTAGAAACCACTCTAGTTTCCTGCTAAAGAATTACTGTAGTTCATCTATCCCTAAGATAACACAGGAGCACCTCCATAAAGATTATTTTAACCTGCGTAAGGGGAGTTGTACATATCAGAGTCTTTTAAACCTCTATCTTTCTCTTTTCAATGTCCTTTGTCCTGGATTTGCCAGCGGTTTAGTGATTAATTTGGTGATACAATAACAAGTTGATATTTGGTAAGTTTTTTTTCTAATTTTATTGTTGTGAAAATCTTCTCAAAGAATACAAATGATTTTGTGTGAGAAAATCAATATATTTTAGCATCGAATTTGAATTGAATCTTGTATCTAATTAATCTCCCTCACCGTCGTTGAATAAAATTTTATTAAAATCTTCTGTTTTTCAGTTTAATAAACAAGCAAAAATCTAACAAATAATTCCACTTAACGGAACCTACAATTATTTATCCACTTTGCATCTCTTTATCTCACTTTATACATAAAAACTACTCAAAAGTAATTGTATCTATCATACCCTTTCCTGTAGAATTCATTCTCATAATTGAGAATATACTTTGCAGGTGATTCCAATGCTTCCTTGCATTCGGAGCTAGATAACTAAGGAAACAAGGAATTCTTCAGATTCATGAAATAATACACCACAACATTGAAAAAGCTTGAAGGACCCTGCAAAATAACAAAAAAACAATTAGACCAAAAAAGGCAATTATTTTTTTTAACAAAATATCTCCTTCATTTAGTTTTTTCATACTTAGATCGTGTGAAGTATTTATGAGCCTATTTGGAGCATGAAGTAAGGTTCAAAGTTGATGCGATTGCAGAGAAGAACGAAGAATTTATCCTTATGATTTTCCAACACAGGTATCATCTATGTCTCACATTGAACATCAAACTATTCTACCTTGCACACTATTAAGTCTAAATACATCCAAAACACACAACACATCACCAAATCATCAAATTATTAAACACAAGAAACCCTTCGAAAAATCTACCTTTCTGCTGTTGACAGATTTGATTGATGTTCACAAACAAAGTGTGTGCAGCGATTTCAATATCCGTCGGTTGCTTATTATGAACAGCTTTTTTCTGATCTACCTCACAATCTTGAGTATTGTACATGTGGAACAGTCTTGTCAGGATGTGTCTCCTGGTTTCAAATAAATTGTACCCTGGCACTTGAAGTTCACCGTCAAGTTCCTCTCTTTTCTAAGCGAGCTCCAAGAGTTATTTGATGAGTTCATTGTTGATTTAGTATTCGTAAGGTAACGCCCAGATAGAATGCTTGGATTTCTCAAAAGTGCTCTTGAAATGGTACACGTCATCTAATAACAATATGCAATTCAAAAAAAGGAATATTTACCTTTATTCAAGAGCAAATTTTTAAAATTTATTTACCGATGGTGACTCTCTTTTTGTCGGTGTTTTGAAAATCAAACGCGTTTTCTAGCTCTTAAATCATGCTTTAAGCGATTTCTGCTTCAGCAAGAATAAGATTAAACTGCTCGAAAAGTAGCTTATTGATCTCTAGAATGTTCGTCAGCTATTCCGACGCCCTTTCTTTGATCACATGGAACGCATAAATTTTCGCTTTTTGAGTTGCATTTAGCATCTACTCCACTGTCTAAAACTCATCTTGTTTCTTCATAGACTCAGTAAACAGCATGTCTCTCTCGGTTTCTGCATTAATCATCAAATGAATTCTCTTTGCTTTTTCTCCATATTAATTTTGTTTACTAATTTTATCGAGATTGTTTGGTTGAGAATGACTGAATCGTTATCCACTGCTCAATGAAAATCCCTAGCTTCTTCTTTCAAAAATTGGCTAGGAAGTCTATTATTTCTATTATTCCTATGAAGACGATGAAACACCAGCAAGTAGTCCTTAGCTATCTCTTTGATTTGCACCCCCTAATGAATAAAAATACAAATTGTTTTTACTACAAAATCTAAACATCATTTTTTTAAAACAATATTCTTACATTTTCTTGCTTTATTGATATCTTTTCTCTCAATTTCTTTCTTTCCTCCTAATGTCGAAGCTGCAGAGCTAGTTGACAAGCGATTTGTGATTACGCCATCGTTGTTGTTATTGCTGTAATGCGATTAATAGCTATTGCGATGCTAATTATTATTATTCAGACTATTTCTATTATTCTGCAAAGAATTGAGATTTAAGCTAGAACTTTAACCTAAGGACTCCGTCATTTTGATTTCATAGATGTTGTTCGTAATAATAGGAGATTGCTTCATAGACGTATTGTTGTTAGCTATGTTGTTTAGATTGTTCTCATTGTTATTGGAAGTTTTCCTAATTTTTGATGCTGACTACTATGACCATATTGAGGATCTTTATGGGCTGTTTACACTGTTAAACTGGTTAGAAGTAGTGCTTTTAGTTGTATTAGCAGCTGCTTTGAATGGATTTTTCAGTAATCTTTGAAATGCGAACTCTTTTTTTAAACAAATAAATGCAAAAATATTAGGTTAGATGTTTACAACAATGGGAAAATCTCTTTTTCATCTTAAAACAATGCATTAAAACTATCAATATCTTTACTTATTCGCAGGATTTATTCTCTCCAGAGAGCGATCAATGCAGCGAGACACAGTATGATTGAGAATATCACAAACTTAAACCCAAAGAATCCGCGTAAGTCGCCGAACACTGCTATGAGAGAAAGCACACCAACTAACATCAAAATCAGCTTAGAGTATTGCTTCTACTTCTCTCTAAGGATGCTAGTTTCTTCAATCATCTAAGACCCTTGGTTTTACCACGATAAACGTGATGATTCTTGCTGCTTGAACTGCTTTTCCATTTGGAGTCTAAAAGAGAAAATGATATTTGTTTTTTTTTAATATATTTTGCTGTGTCTCCCCAGACAGTAAATCCTAAAAATGACAATCGAATTTAGCTGAAGATAGCTTAAGCTTTCTTTATTACTTTCTACTTCTTTTGAACTCCCTGTGATTCCTATCACTCTCAGATGAAAGAAATGTATCTCTTTTGATTTACTATTCATAAGAAAGTAAGCCATTGAATGAATGGATAGTTCATTCAATGTAAATCACGGATCATGCTTAATAAGGGTCCTTGTATTTTCTCACATAATAGCAATAAGAATGAAAGTTGAAAAATTTGGTTAAAATAATTACATGAGTCTCTTATTAAATAATAAGAAGAAAATCATATCAAACATTCATTTGATTTGTATTCTACTTTTCCACCTCCCCTCCCCCCCCCATACTTTTAAGCACATAAATAATTATTTTACTAGCTTCTCTAGAAATTTGTTGGAATAAATAGCTTATTGGCTTACTTCGAAAGTCAGATTGAGACATTTCACATACAATTAAACGAAAAATAAAGACAATAAATTAAAAAACAATTCAGTTTAATTTAGGTTTGCTATTTCTCTTAGCAGATTTCGCTTTGGCAAACGAGTTAAAAGGGTTACTAAATAGCATCGATCCAGGTGATGGAAGAACTGTCAATTTAGCTTAAGAACTAGGTCTAGATAATGATTGAGTGATAGTTGCGAGGGAACATTTAATCGATTTCTATGCGAAAGCTGCACGAACTTTTTAAATTTCTCTGAATTCATCGTTCTGCAATGCAGCAAGTGATATCGATGGCATGCTAAGTG
>Ga0302271_10003509_pt1 | contig 13208 bp, 8 predicted proteins | sample III_Bog_N1_1_FD_198767 | JGI IMG/M metagenome (GOLD analysis project Ga0302271, IMG submission 198767) | Peat permafrost microbial communities from Stordalen Mire near Abisko, Sweden - III_Bog_N1_1 | ecosystem: Environmental > Terrestrial > Soil > Wetlands > Peat | place: Sweden: Abisko... | reverse complement strand
AAAGTCATAAAGTTGAAAGCCCGTTCTTGTTTATCAACGCGATCGGAAAAGAATGAATAATCACTGAACATAAGGATATTCGGACGGAGGATAACATTCACACAATTTTTGCATTTTGGAAGAGGATTCTCTGCTTCGAATGTCTCTTTATTGTACTTAACATTGTAGTCTAATAGAGAAAAGAGAGAGAAAAAAAGAAATAAAAAAATGGGAATTTTGTGAGATATTTTGTTGGTTTATCCTTGAATTCTTAGCTTATTTGTTCATTTAAAATGTGATATATACCATCAGCTGAATAGATTTTTCTGCAGCAAGAGCATTACACATGATTGATCGATCCATGAATCTCAAAAACTTTGTCTTCCGGAAAGCCTAATAAACAATCAGACATAAAGCATTTGAATGCATATAACTAAATCAACCTGATTTTTGAAAATGTCCATCTACATTTGAAGTCACAACATGATATTTCTTGGAAGAGCACCAAGAACGAAGTATCTGAAATCCTTTGTGCGGTTCGGTATCTCTGTAAAGATGCAGGCGATGTCCATAAAATCCCCAGAAGAGATCTATTTTGTGTAAATGATGTCAATTTGTATGTTTAGGACTCACTTTGCACGAAGTGAATGCTTACTGGGATGACTAAAATAAGAAAATCATGGATAAACCGAATAATAAAACTTAAAATCAATAATACTCTTCAAGGAACTGTGGATTTGCGCACTCGTAGAAGTCGAATTTGTTGCGGAAAGGAATGTAGTTATTCCAAAAACCTCAAGAAATGTAAATAATTTAAAGTATTAATGAGTGAAAAGGGGATTGTTTGCCTTTGTTTTTTATTGTTTGTAATGTACCTTCTTTTCCCCTGAAAGATGGCAAATTGGAGTCTACTCCCATACCTGCACCTGCTGTCACAATGAGAAAATCAGCTTTATTGATTTTTTGAGCGATTTTCTTGTGCATCTTGTTGTGGTATTCGCGTAGTATTTGATTTCTGTTGAGTTATTTAATTAAGGGAAATATAATTTTCTTGGAAGAATTGTTGAATGTATCTCATTAAGATTTAATCAAAAAGGCGCAATACTTATTTAGATTTTGAAAGATCCTTAATTAAGAGAACTAGTGAATATCTTTCTTTTTTTTCATTGCGGATATTGCATTTTTAAAAGATTACTCAAAAGAATAAGGTCTTTAGATTATTACTTTTTTTAAGGATACAAATTTTTTAATTCAGTTACTGTAAATCATCTAAATATTTTGTTAAATCAACCATTAATTTAAACCCTTTTTGAAATAAATTGTCCAAATCATAAAATCATTACAGAATAATAAATCAAAAAGCATTTGGGAATCGATTGCTAAAGTTTTTTGAGAGTTTTTTATGATTGTTTAGAATTGAGAGATTATCAAAGAAAATGTCTCTAACAGGCCTTTATATTTGTTAATATATTGTAATACCGATAATATATATTCAGATGGGTAGAAATAGAACTATTCGATGTTTGAGTCTGATAGAAAATAAAAAGGAGCTGTGTTTATAATAGCACCAAAGGAAAAATCAAATAATTCAAGTTAAGTAAGGTGATTAAAAGTAGCTCCATCTTCTTAGACTGCAGCATAGTAAGAGAGCGATCAGAGCTTTTTCATTTTAATTTGCACCAAAAAAAAGGATTGTACCCTATTTTATCCATTTATTCATAAAATGTTCTAACTAACTTAAACCATAAATATATATTTAAAACTGTCACTATTTCTTAAACTTTTCTTTATTAGCAGCGCAACCTTATGAGTTGATTTCATCAACAACCTATTCAGCAGCTAATTTCTACACACTACCTTCAAATCAAATTGCTTTTAAGAATGATTCATTTCTTGTTTTGCTTTTCAACAACTGGTGATTTCTTAGGTTTAGGAAATAAAAAAATGAAATAGTTTGTGAGCTTTAGATTTACAATGATTGCGTTCAGACTAGGGATGACTTTCAGTGAGGAGTGCAAGTAGTCTATCTTTATCTTAGTTTCAATCTCATTTGATGAACTCAAAGGTGATATTCAGGAAAAGTCGTTTGCATAACTGTGAAATTGCAGAATAGATTTGCATCTCACCAGTTTCATTAAGTGGAGTTGTTAGAGATATCCAGAGTTAATCATGATAAATCAACCATTTTCTCCTGAATAATTGAAGCTAAAAACCCTGCTCCTGTCTGGCTAATCTGGTTGTCTTAGAGTTTTAAATGTATTTCTCTGATTCTTTCAACCTTAGATATCCCTGATGATAAAATAATTTCAAATACCATATTGCTGATGCTTCCTTGAGATTAATTAAAATCTAAGATTTTTGATAGTTAAAATGATGAAATTAGAAGCTGCAATATCTGAAGCATCTGATGATTTGTTCTGTATCGAGTTAAGCTACAGTTTCAGTGCTTAAAGACCCAGCAACTTAGAAATACCAATTGAAAGAAACGTTATTCCTTAACTCTCAATAGGGTTTTTTTCGAAAGCATCACTGTCAAGCTACTCACATTAATTAGTTTTAAAATGACTTCTGAAAGATTCTCTACTCCAAGATCTCTAATATCTTTGTAGTTCAAGTTCAGCGGAAGCGATTTACTTTTTTTCAGAGGTACTTAAATCATTGCGATGCTTTAAACTACTTTATCATCAATTAAGCTAGGGAAAGTCAAAGTAAGATTCAAGATATTTAAGTTTTTGGACAATCTCAACCCAAGATTTTCAATTTCCTCTTAATGCAAAAAAGGTAAAGTTAAGGGTAATATCGAGTGATTTCAAGGCAGATAAACAAGAAATAGCATGGGGAAATGAAGGCAAAACGTGGTGTGCTTCAAACTTAAGCTCACAGTTAAATATTGAAGTGTTATTATCTTAGAAACCTTTGAAAAAGTATCTTTTACCACAGCTTTATTGAATTATTAATGTGAGACGAGTGAGTTTATAATATTAATCTAATTTTAAAATGAAGCTGTAAAAAACAAAATTATGTGCTTTATTATCAACTAATATCTAACAATTATCATTTAGTGTGAGTGAAATCCGTTTATGAGCAGATAATAACCATAAACATAGTCAAAGAGTAGCATAAAGTAATCTTATTTAGCAAATTAATTAAGATTTAGTAAAAGAAATAGCCTGTAAGCAACTCTCAAATTCGAATTCTTGATTTGAAAATCGCAAAATTAACCCAAAAATTTATTAATATGAGAAACCTCATATTTTTCCTGGTTGTTTTAAGCTCATTCTAGGCTTTCTAATAAATTCTCTGCTACACGCTACTCACTCATCAATACGTGTTGCAAGAAAATGATGTAGCTACAGCACCATGCACTCTCTTAGACTCCTCACCTTCTCCGATTAGTGGTGACACAATATTCTAGCAAGTTGGGCTTCATCCCTTGATCACTCTTCAATAGCTCACCATTACAGGATGGTATATCCTGAAAGGATTCAATAGCCAGTTTTTCTACACTTTACTGTCTATCCATGAAGGTGCTTAATCAATCTTTGCTCTTTCATACAACTTGGTGAATCTACAAATGAAAGCGGATTTGAAATCTTCCAGCCAAACAAATGTGGTTCCTTTCTTAACAAATTAAAAGTGGATTTACATCTGGATTTAAGTGAATCTCTCTCCTTCTGCAGTTTCTACAGACTCTGCATAGATATTTATCCAATAAGGATCAACTTAATAATGCACTTTTTCTCTCTCGCATGGCAATTTCTTGGGGGAGAAAAAGAGTTTGTCTATTTTAATGAGCATAAATCGCGGATATTTATCACTTCAACTTGGTTACATGCCAGCCTGTGCTCTATTCAAATATGTAAGCAAATAATCATTTCTTCTTCTCATTTCATATTCCCTTCTTTTGTAATACTTTTTTCTACAAGAAATTAATATTTTCTAAACTTTTTAGATCATCCTTTATCTAGATCCATAACCTGTAGCAGATTTTTTGGTTACTCCCTTAACCCTAAGCCATTCAAAGATGGCCCTAGATACTTTTCTCCTCTGGCACTTTGATCTTTTCAATAGTCTAAGTTTTCCATAGATGCTGTTTAGCTCTGGGAGAGATTCAGATATGACTGATATGACATCTTTATCCAATACAATCCCCTGGGAGTTCAATACCCTAAATTATTTGACAACGAAGTTCTTTGATTTCTCAAGGAACAACGGATTCATCTTATCCTTTGAATTTAAAATCAATTCTCTTCCAATTGATCGTTTTGTCTTTTATCTGGTAAGTGATTAAGTTTATCAATTCTCTCTCGTAAGCAACGCAGGGCTAACTATCAACTACTCTGGATTATTCTTGACTACATTTAGTCCTGTTGATCCAAACTATTGGTACAAAGCCGTATTCATCGTGTCATTTACAGACAAAACGGATATCTAATATTTCCTTCAAACTGATATTGGTCTACTGAAGCAAACCTTCTCTTTCAACTACCTATTTAGATTAGTTTATTTCGTGTTTCCACAATACGGAGTTGCTGTGACCTTATAATTGGAGTAAAAAAACAAAATTATTACTGTTTTTTAATCAATTTCCTTTTTCTAAAGCAATGTAAGAATTTATTCTGGGACTTTCGTTGCCGAAGATGCTTCTTGCCTCATTTACACTACAAGACAATAATATCATTGTTTGATTTGCTAGCCTGGCTATGATTTGAGCTATCAAAATGGTATGATTTGCATCCAATAAGCAACTCCTAAAATCAATACAGTACGTCAGAACGTTTAAGATTGGACAAGAATCCCCTGTCCAAAGTATTAAATTTATGCAGATTCTGATCAGTGTGTTTGCATGTTTGGGTCTTATTTGACCGCTAATAATATCTGCCTGTAATGCCCATCTTTCTGCAGAGGATGCACTGGACCCCAGAATTGCATTGAAAAAAGATCCTCAAAGAGATCAAGCAACTGGTAAGAAAAATGAATATTTATTTCTTTTGGAAATGTAGAATTGCACTTCGGCATTGTATTTCTTATGTTTAATTTTTACCAAATTAGGTTTGTGCCCTGATGCTTATTTCGACGATGGGTATTTGTGCATCAGCAGAAAATATGTTATTCCTCTGAGAAACAATATTGTCAAGATCCTCCCTCAGATTGGGCTGTCAGAGCTATTTACTACTTATTAACTTCGAAGTCGAGATTTTCAGCAGAGCACAATCAAATCATACTTTCTCGGATTCTTTATTAAATCTGCAGATTCTACTGATATCAACATAGAGTACTTACTCGCTTATGTGCAGCAAGGAGATCAATATGTTTTTACGTTTTCACTCTTGAAAAAGATCCCTTAGCAATACTACATCTGCTTGTATCACTACCTCCAGCTTATGAAGTGCTTCAATGTCAAGAACGAATCGATTTGGATTGGATTCTGGAGCGATCTAACTCAAATAACAATTGCTATTGCAAATGCGGATTTAACATTCTACAAAACTGCACAGCTACCTTCAACTCTCCTCCCTTACATTAGTTCCATATGTGCTGGATTTTGCAGACAAGAATCTCAAGGGTTGTCGCTATCAATTTTCAAAGGATATCTATCATCTAGTTTTCCCTTTTCATTTATTCAAGGTTACAGAAATTCCTCTTTTAATAAAAATTTAAAGTACTTTTTGTCAATGAAAAGGAATGACGAATCCTTCAGAAGCTATGTCCGACTTCTTCCATCTCCAACAAAAGCCAGCTGAACTTCTACTTTACTACAATTCAATGAATATTTTAAAGTAAGGAACTAGCACGAGTTGCTAGAATCTAGCTGATTACGTTTAAACCTAAGGATATTCCTTGAAATTTTCTTCAACTAAGCTCATTAAACCACTCCAAGGCATTCAAAATGTCGGTGGAGTAAGTGCCTCTATTACCTAATCTATTTCAATAATAAACAAAACGTTTTCCATGTCAATGAATCTCTACGTAACAGGCAGTGGAGATCAAATTGTAATATCCTTCAAAGCTAGCTTGGTTCAGATAGTTTATTCTATTGTTTACTAGTTTAAAATTGCATCATCTTATTTTAGAGTATGTCTTCCTGCAAGTTGTTAACAGACTACCTATGCTAAGCTCCAACTCGTCAAGCCTGGCTTTGTAGGTACACTTTTTGGAGTTTTATTATTTACTTTTGTGTCAATAAAAAAGCTAATCAATTAATTACACCTCAGCAAATTTTCACTTGTCCTATCAAAAAAGCAATAATCCTTCGTGAATCGAACTAGGAGTCATCGTAATCGTTTGTCTATGAGTTTGAGGTCTTGTGCAATTATCAAAGAGAGATATTGATCTTTACATTGGATTATCAGCTGGATCTCTCTGCAATCAACTCTATTGAGATACCAGTTCTATAAGTCTAAACAAAAAATGACTTTTACAACAATCTTCGATTTTTTTAAGGAAGTGACTTCTACTTCGATTACTCCTTGACCGATCATTGCTTCATTTACTATGACCTTTCAAACATGAAGTGTCTCAAGGCGAAAGAGGAATATGCTGTGTATAATTCAGTAGCTATTCTATCCTCGCAATGCTCTTATCAAACATCTCCATAAGGAACCTTAGTCATGTACAATAAATACACAGGTGAGTGCTTTGATACTAGAGTCAACAATCCTCTTTGCGATGAGCTGGATGAAGACTTGATATCTTGTGTAGCTTGCAAGGATTCGAACGCTGATCCTTCCAATAATTGCCTGTGTAAGGATGGCTTTTATCTCCCATCTGGTTCCACTGTTTGTGTTGGTAAAAATTTTATTAAATTTTGGAAAAAGCAATAAGAATAAAAAATGAAACTACTTTTGAGAAAGCGACATTTATTTTAAATTTTTAGATATTTCATTAAGAGAGACTATTTTAATTTTTTGGATAAATTTTTATGGTATTTCTTTGTTTTTAGCGTGTCATCTAAAATGCTCAAAATGCACAGAATATGAAACTTGCACAGAGTGTTCATTTTCAGGAACACAGACACCAGACTGTGATTGTATGAATAGCAATTAATACTTGGACGATTCATTCCAATGTCTAGGTAAATATCGAGAGATTTGAAAAGAAAAGATAAACCAATAAACAATATTAAAATATATTGATATTTTGTTTTATTTTTGCAGATTGTTCTTCCTAGTGTGAGGAATGCCAAGGTAATGCAGATGATTGCACTGTTTGCTCTACAGGTACAGGAAGAATCAGTCCTCCAAAATGTGCTTGCAATCCTCAATTCTACGATCTTAATTTGTCCACTTAATCTGATTGCATTCCTTATAAATGTTCAGTTCAATGTGAAACCTGCGAGTATTCTTCTTCCAGCTGCACAGCCTGCTCAGCTGGAAGAAGCGACCCTCCATACTGCCCTTGTCAAACCAATTATTATGAATCAGCACTCAAAGAATGCCTTTCTTGTCCTTCTTAATAATACTACAGTTCTACCAATAAAGCCTGTTAGCCTTGTGAAACTCATTGCAAAAACTGCTCTGGCAGTAGCACACACTGCACAGACTGCTATGATAACCTATTCCTTGTTGATTCTACTTGCCTGTGTTCAGATCAATCTAATTTTATTCTATCCTCTACAGGTGACGTGATTTGTTCTGGATCCGGCATGGATGTTTCTTTATCCTTGGTGATTGAAAATTCAGCTTATTGGCTAATTTTCACATTTGAAGAAGACCTCGCACTAATCAACTTCGATGAGACTCCAATCGACACTATTCTTTTTATTTACATCCAACAGGTTCCTTCCGAAAATTACTCGATTACCTATGCTGAGATCGAAGAAAACAAACTAAAAGTTTCCTTGTAGTTTCTGCACAGCTTTTCTGCTACATCAGGAACTGCGACGTTCATAAGAACCCAAAATATGATGGGATCTTCCACAAAAAGATTACTGGATAACTCTTATCTTACCAAAGCGCTGCCTTTCAAAATAGGGCCAATCTTGTTTTCCAAGACTGAATGGCAAATGAATTCCTCCCTCGAAAGCATCGCAAACACCCTCAAAGATATGGATTCAACTGGAATATCATTTGTGCGGCAGTTCTCATTGATTTTCTATGTGCTGAATACTCTCTAGCCAACTGTCCAGTTTATCATGATTAACATAGCCATCCCTCCAAATCTTTATCAAAGCCTCACGATTCCTGCTCTCATGATATTTCCCAATATCGAAAGCTATTCAACAACCAATGAAATATTTCCAACTAGTATTTTAGGGCTTTCATTAGAAAAAGACTCAGATGTTTCAATCAATTTCTAATCAGTTTTTCGACGATTTTCTCTGAGTAACTGCATGCTCGTGAACATACCCATATTATTAATGCAGAGTATCATTTACTATTTGCTCTTTGCTGCAACTTATATTTAGAAAACTCTTTCACGATCCGGCAAACAGATATCCTAAGTCTAGAAAGGAAGCAACTTAATTTTGAAGAAAATAAATTCGAACCATGAGATGTCTTTGCTGCTCTTGTCGACTGCGATTTTCAATTAATTTCTCAACATTGACGTTCATCAATATCTTAATAGATACAGCTTCTATCTAGCTGTTTTCTTCACTTTTGGCTTGTTATATTTTACCACTAGAGCTTACTGTAATCTCTCAACTGCTTCTATCGATTCCCTTGAGAAAACTGAGAGCTCGGTGTACTTTGAATTACTCAGCAAACTCAACTTCAAGGACAGCCCAAAGCTATCGAAATATTATTATTTTCTCTAGCTTTTGAAGAAATATGTTATTGCAGGGTTGATTATATTTTCTCATGATTATCCAACTGTGGTCTGTGCAGGATGTGCCATTGTCTTCGGTTTTTCAATAACAGCAACAGCATATTTCAGGCCCTACAAAACTAAACTCAATAATGGTATCAAAATCATTGGTGAAGGATGTCTCCTGGAAGTCTGGATGATATACCTGCTGAGATTCATTCCGTTTCAAGATGTAATTTCAAAAGTTACCACCATACCAACTAATCAAGTCCATCAATTCCTCTAATTTGGAACCATTGTAACTGCAATATTAGCAGTCTACAATGGGCTTTATTTGCTTCAATTCCTCTGGGAGAATATTATACTCAAGATGTGTAATCTTACAAAAAAAGAACCCAATAATACTACGATACCTGTTAGTAAAAGCTAGAACAAATTGAGTTTTCATCTTTATCAAATGAAATAATAGAAGCAGATTAAAGCGAAAAATAAATCTTGAAATGATAGCTTCACAGAAACGTTCAAGAGTGAAAAATTATTAAAAAGCAACATTTGTTTTTCAAACACTGCTAATGAATTCATGTTTTTGTAGAGTGTGGAGAAGTTTAAAATTCTTAAACTGGACATCAACTGAAAAGATCTATCTATTCTAACATAATCTAGACAAAGAAGCAATTGAAGTGAAAATGAAATAATAATATTAACAAATGAACTTAATTATTTAAAAAAAATTTAAAGAAATTCTTAAAGAATGTCTAAATCATCTTTTATTGAAATTAAGAAATGTTAGTTTTAGTAAGTTAAAGAAAACTGAACTACTTGGAAAACTTCTTTTTGTCCTTCGATTTTGAAAATTACCAAAGCACATTAAGTTGTTTTATTTTGCCACTGAGTTTTTATTTACCAGAAAGTGAGTTTAATACTTAATTGTGAAGGTTGAATCTAAATTTTGAAGGCTTTATTTCTATGTTCTTATCTAGAAGGAAAGTTAAAAGCAACCTTGATATCATATCACTTACTATTTATTGTAAATTCTTAATTACTTATTCTTTGAATTTAAAATGTGTAAACTCTCATATCTTCTTTGCTAAGCTACAACTATTCACATTCAAAACACACAACATATCCATCAGAATCTTTCATTTACATTATTTTGTTAATATTTTCATGGTTTTTTAGCTTTTAATCATTAGAATTCCCTTTCTAAAGAAGAAACTCCTTTCAAAGCATGTTTGTTTTAACATTTGCAAGCAAGATTGAATCAGCTTCAATATGAGAAACTGAATTCCTAGCGCCATAGCTTGCTCTAAGATTTGTAAGGTCAGCTTATTAAGAGGCAAAATCATTAACTAGATGACTTGCTTCTGATGTTTTCATTTATTTTTCAAGAGCAACCCTTTCTCTGACTTCTATGATGCATTCATCCCAGTCAATTTTATATATGTCAAAGAAGAATATCGCACATGGGACACCTGATGCGATAATCAACGAAAACCAGATTCCAACAACTTATAAATCAATAGTAAATGTCAGAAAGAGCGCAATCGGAAAGCCTACTACATAGAATCCGAAAATATACACTAGCATCGCGCGTTATTCTCGACCTACTGAACGAAGGATAGCTCCCAAGATGCACTGTAGATAATCTACAATAATGTATCCAAATACATACATATTGTATACAATATCATAATAAAACCCAATGTCTTCGTTAACCACTAAGAATTTCCTGAAAAGAGGATGTAGTAGTGCTCCAACACCCATAAAAAGGATAATCTCACAGATGCATGCTATTATCCTAAATGATGATCATCAAAACGAAAGAATCACATGAACAAGTTTAACATTTTAGAAAATGAATGTTTCTTACGATATTTTGGTTAGATTTCGAGCTATGGTTTTCTTGCCATCCCCGATACAGCTTCCAAGGAAGAAATTTATTGTCATAGATAGGCCAAGCGGAATCATGTAAAAGAAAAGCATCATGCTTGAAAAAGTTGTATGACCAGCGAGTTAATCATCATTTTAGAGCATTCCAACGATGATAGTAGTGACTTCAAAGAATGCCCACTCAATATAAATGACTGAACCAACTGGAATTGCTACCTTGAGATATTCTAAAATAGTTGATTTTAGGATTTTTCAAGAAAAAAAAAGAGAATTCATACTTATCCATCCTGTGATTGTTTCCTTATCAAAGAAGGGCTGAATGATGCGATTAATGTTTTTATCTTTTACTCTTTCTTTCTTTAAGTTGTAAAGCAAATTCAGAAGAATATTGAGATCAAAGATACCCCTTGAAAGAGACATACCTTTTATTTTTTATTAAAAATATTGGAATTGATAACAAAAAGAAACAAGAAAATTAGATGCGTGAGATACCAATGATTGGCATGTCAAGCCACTCAAAGAAGATGTAGAGCCATACAGGATGCATTAAATAAGATAGCAGGTATGAGTTCATGACTAATTAGGATTTTTTAATTCCAAGCAAGGAATTTTTAAGGCAATCAGAAACCGCATTGATGAAGAGAGAAGGGAGCAGCCAGACAGCGAATTATTAACTAATATCAGCTGTCTCTTCTTTGATTCCAAATGACAGCATTATGTTCTTAGTGTTGAGGATCAAGAGCATAGCCAAACTAGCGAATATCAGGATTATCGCCAAGGCCTTCCTTTCAAATTGAGTTGTTAGTATTCACTTGAAAAGATACACATCCATCTTGTACCTTGTTGATGAGGAGACCTATGAGTTTAAAGTTATTCGCGCCGTATGCTTAGGAAACCTGTGTGAAGAGTCCATTATTGAGAGAAATGATTGCAGAGTAGCAAGTAGAGTGATACCTTTTGAAACCCAAACAAAATGTAATTTAATAGATTTCCATTTAAATACACAAAATGTACTTAAAACAAGTTTGCCATAGCCAAAACAATACTGATTTTTAGTAGCCTTCCTCTGGGTTCTGTCCCATCAATTTCTGCTCAGATACATAAATGATTCTTTGGATTATTGATGGCGAGGTGTTATTGTTTAAGAAAATTCTTACCATGTAGTAGCCAAACCATAAGCGCCAACTAGAATTGAGCTGCGTGTTTGTTGAATAAAATACATATTCACGAGTAGAAAGAATGTAACACTGAATTGCGTGAAAACATTAGGTACCGAGGACATCATGAGCCTAAACACTTTTGGCAGAACATTCGAAAACGTAACAGGCTCTTCGGATAAGAAGTTAAACTGCTTATATCTCTGGTCGGTATCATCTTATCCTGGAGAAATCAACGATGACCTCAGCTAGTTATTATCATCAGTTTCTTTCTCTTTATTCAAATCATGCAGCTAGATGTACTCAGCAAGCATTTCAGGTGACCCATTTTCATCTTTTTATCTCTGCATTCTCTTACAAATAGATGCTTTTCGAGTAAAATTCTTAGGATTATTAAGTTTTGTGGGAGGGCTTGAAGTATCGAATATTCTTAGTTTCTTTATGGTAGATTTTGACTTGGGAATGCCAAAAAAATCAATAAATAAGATAAATCATGCTGAATCTATTCCCGCACCGCAGGGTTCATTTTAATATGACCTTACATTTTTCGATCAGTTCTAAAAATAGAACGAAGGATACGGAATTCACTTAATAATTATTGAAAATACTTTTTTTAAGCATCTATTAAAACCAATTTAATCTGATAATAGAAAATATTAACAAAAACTATTTTATCCACAAAAAATTTAAAGAAACAATTAGAAGATGAGTTCTATTTTTACTTAACTCAACATCAGATGATCAATAGTTAAAGTGATAAACTCGAATTATTGGAAAAATATAAAAATCATTAATGGCTATGAAGAGAACTGAGAAAACGGTTACCCCGAAATATGAAAGATTCATATTTGGCATAACACCATTTCACTAACTTTATCAAAAACACCCAATTTAAGAAGGCGAACATCTAAGTCCTTAATGAAGGGGATAACTGAAGAAAAAACAATACACTAAGATTATTAATTAGGTTTTAGAATTTTCTTATTATGGAAATTCAAAAATGATAATCTTTTCAGAAAATTTATTGGAAGAACATAAGAAAACTAAATTTGTAAATTTTGATAAATTATTTAAAGATCAAGATAAAATATTTCAATTTTAGAAGTAATATTATTATTATTTTTTTTTTACAACAAAATTTTTTATCTATTTCAAGATGAAATTGTAAAAGCAAATTTATGTGCTTTTGTATCTTCATATCATATCTTGCAATTATTATTAAAATGTGAGTGATAACGCTTTATAGGAGAAGGTATTAACAATTAACCTTGTCAAAAAGAAAAAAAAGTATTTTTAATTAGCAAATTAATTAAGATTTAGTAAAAGAAATAACCTGTAAGCAACTCCCCAATTCTAATTCTTAATTTGAAAGTCGCAAAATTAACCTAAAAGTTTATTAATATGAGAAGCATCTAATATTTTCTGGTTGTTTTA
>Ga0302271_10003507_pt1 | contig 13210 bp, 6 predicted proteins | sample III_Bog_N1_1_FD_198767 | JGI IMG/M metagenome (GOLD analysis project Ga0302271, IMG submission 198767) | Peat permafrost microbial communities from Stordalen Mire near Abisko, Sweden - III_Bog_N1_1 | ecosystem: Environmental > Terrestrial > Soil > Wetlands > Peat | place: Sweden: Abisko... | reverse complement strand
GAAAAATAATAAATCGCAGACTTCTTCTTCTGCAATAAATATCTTAATTATATTAATTAGTTTCACGATCTCAAAAATAATCAAGCCAAACAAAGCAAGGCAACCTTTTAGAGTTTCAGACACAGGGCGGGAAATGGGAAAGACCGATGATATCACCTAACAAAAACTAAACCCACAGCTTAAACTCAACAAACGAATCTCCAAATAGCCAGTTAAACCTACCTTAAGTCCATCTTCAGAAGCAAAGGTGAATATTATGCATAGAAACAATACTATTTTTTGTTCCAATGGAGAATGGGACAAATTCACATCGACAAGGCGGGGAAAATCTTCGGAAAAACACCATTTCATTTATTACCCTCAAATGTATGTCTGGAATATTTTTTTACCTCGATTTCCTCAGATATTACAACTATTCATGTATTGAATGGGGATTATCAAAGTATTCTTAAAAAGCTTGTTCTAATAAAGCATCTGATTGGCTTATTATGTATGAAGATAGATATTTTCATTGAGTTGGAATGATTAGGTTCTTCTTATTTGGGTGCTTAATTTTTGATTTTTAAATTTGAAAACTACGCCAAAATCATAAATAATTTATATTTTGTCTTATTAATTGTTTGTTTCATTCGATTTACAGCTCATTCATCTTAACAAGCAGCCTTTCAAAGATGAAAACAATGAATCTACTGACGATTCCGTAAAGCAAGTGAGCTCAAGTGGGCCTCGAAAACCACTCATGGACATTACTAATTCTAAAGCGAATGGGTCCGCAAGCAGCAAGAAAAATGATACTGTCAAACATACTAAACATTTTGTAAGGAATATTAAAAAGAAACATACATTTATGTGAATTTCGCATAGAAAAATAGAGTGATTTTGACTGAATGATATTTTGTCTTGGATATTTTTAGACATACTTGAATTTTCTCGATAAAACTGCAACCAGATAGTTTAAAATATGTCTTTATGTCGATAGAGAGCTTGGAATCCCTTAGGAGTACGTTCACAAGCTGATGGATCATGTAAAATACATACACTAAAGCTATTAAAAAAAGCATTGGACAAAATATATTCTAGTTTTTTTTTCGTTCTCAAAAAATAAAAGCAAAAGCAAATTACCTAAATTTCCAAGAACAAAAATATTGTATTTTCTTCATGATAATCACCATTCTCATTCTTTCCTTTTCTTTGACATATCTTAGACAGTAGATAATGATGTAGCAACGGACGATGAGTAGATTTAAAGTGCAATGCGAAAATTACGAGGTGCACTCGAAGAAGAAATATTCAAGAAAAAGGAACTCGAAGAAGATGTCCTCGAGCACGTCACGTTCGTCGAAGTTGAACGCTGGGAACTCGATGCACCTACAAGAGATAAAATCGAACGAGAAAAGAGTCTCAGAGAATTTTAATTACTTCTCAAAAACGAAAAAGTTTTATAACCAGCTCGATAACCTCTTGAATAATTATTCGAACGAGTATTCATAGCGTATCAGTCAACTTGTGTAAATCCTGTCAGACTCAAAAGCCACGAGAGACTACTCTACAAAGCACTAGAAAAATCTGTGCCCAAATACTTAGAATCGTTTCGATAAAAATCAACATCGTACAGGAACTACTTGCAGAAACGACAATAATTGCTTAAGAATCTAGATAATTCCTAAAAAGCAAATGCATATAATTAAATAAATAGCAATTTCAATAATAGTAATCACAAGAATAATCAGAATTAATACAATTTTAGCAATGCTAATAGTAATCAGAAAAATAATATTTATAGGAATGATCATGCATCGAATAATAGTATAATTGGAGGACATTTATCAGCACACAAGACGAATTCGTTTGAGTTAACTAGATCGCATTGATAGTTAGATTGAACCTCTCTATGAATTGCTGATTGTGTCAGGCAAGTTAATTAAGAAAAAATATTTTAAATCCATTTTATTTTGGCATAAGCTATTTTTAGCTTTTGTGAAGATATATTTCCTTAAATATTTATATGTTAGTAATTATTATGTAGAGTTTATTGAGTTAATATTAATAGAAAGATTGTCTTTTGGAGGGTTCATAGTTACATAAAGGAAGAAAAGAATGTGCTTTGATTAATACCTTATGTAGTTAACAAAGGAATATCTTATTGGGAGGGTCTAAATTGTGAAATAATTTAATGGGAAAAAGGATAAACAAAAAACAAACGGAAGTTTAAAGAAAATAATTCAAAAGTTTTTTCTAAGAAAACACAGAAATTATTAATCTGTATGATTGCCGCAGAGAAAGTAATAACAAAAATACTAAAAAAGAAAGAAAGACATTGAAGAAAAGTGTGTGGAAATTAGTTTATTAAATGAATGTACCTAGGAATCCAAAGATAGTTTTTAAGCCTAAATCACACTCACTTTATACTTCAGTCTAGCTAAAAGGCATCAACAATTATGCCAAGATGGAGATACACTCTCCATTTGAATTTCGATTGGAATCTGGCCCAGCAATGATTTTGGATTTTTACATTTCCACCTGCATTTATTTAATGCACAAAAATTATTATTTTACAATAATTTCACTTTATTTCATGCATATCCCCCATTGTAATTTGTATTTTATTCCTCTCAAATTTTGATGAGAGTGAGAGAGAGAGAGAGAGCTCATGCTATGATTGAATTTGATTCGTTTAGACTTTTGTTATGAGTCTTAAACGAGAAAAGAAAGAGAGAAAATGAATAAAAACAAAAATGAAAAAAAATCACAAAATAACAAACAAAATCCAAAAATCAAATTAAATTAATTCATTGATATTGGCATGTTAATTGGGAGGGATTAAGGAGAGAAATTTTTTAAAAATATGTATTTGAATTTTGAATTAATTAGCTCCTAATTATTAGAAAATTAAGGGATGATAAACAAGAAAAACAAAAAGAAACCAACGGAAACCTTCCCCCCAAGTAAATCATTGCTTTAACTCAAAGTAATTAGGAAGCTTCACTTTACTTACCTAAATCAATGAATAATTATAAGAAAAATCCTATTTTTGCCAAAAAAAATAACAATAATTGAACAAATAAAAGAAAAAATAAACTGAAAAGAGAGAGAGAGAATTTAAATGTTTTTTTCCCCATATTTTCTTTCTATTTGAGTGCATTATCTAAGTTCCTTCTTATAAAAACATGTCTTATAAACTCAATACAATTTTTTCAGAGAAAAATCAATCAATAAAAAGGCCAGATAAATAGCTAAATCCCACTACCTGTTAGATAGTGTTTTTTTTAATTATTGAACTAAATAATGCAATTTAAAAAACATGCTATTTAGATATTTATTATTTTTTAAGAGGAAAGCAACTTTAACAAATGTGTGTGTCATTTGCAATTGTTTTTTTAACAGGCATTGAAATAAATGTAATACTTGAAAGCTCAAGGTTGAAATTCAAACATATAAACCGTAATCATAAGTTTTAAATTATTAGAGAGATGAATAGATAAAAAAAGACAATCCAATTAAATTCGAAAAATCGATAACAAAAAAGACAACAAGAAAACAAAATTGCATTAGATTATTTTAGAAGTTAAGCGGGGGGGGAGGGGGTGCCTGTTTTTGTTGTGCTTTCTATTCTTTTTTCTTTCTTTCTCAAAAGAGTTTGTATTCTCTTATTCCGACTACTTATTTGCATTTAGGGCATTTAAATATCTTATCCTTACAATCATCGACGAAGAAGGGCTAATTAAACAAAGCAAATAATCATATTCATTTTCAAGCGTATGCTTTTTTTTAATCAAAAACTCCTGTTTTTAGGAAATATTTTGCACCCTAATCAACCACAAAAAAACGAATCTCTAATTCAAGCTAGTTTATCCCTCCCGCAATCATCAAAAAGTATCTTCTTACGAGGCAGAAGCACCATCCTGTGATACAAAACAACAGACAGCATGCTATCCAAGTGCCTTTACCTGTTGCTATCTCCATCTATGTAGTGACTTCGCTCTTGCAGAAGGGACACATGATTCTAGAAGGGCCATATGCACCATTCGAATTAGTAGGGAGATCCTATTTGAAAAAGACAAATAGATAAGATCAATATATTTACAAAGATAACTTAAAATCCTTCTTCGTTTTTGTTGTAATTTCAGCTTATAAAGATTAAAGAAACAAAGTGTATTTTGAAAAAGTGAGTTACTCTTTGAAAGCCATTCGAGATATTGACAACTCTTCCTTATCCTTATTGGTAGTTGAAACCATTGCCTTGAAGATAGTGATCGTCACCATCATTATTGTAGTTATTAATTGGATATGACTATGCTTGTAGAATTGGTTACCCTTAAACATAACTCTTGCTAAGCTGATTTGGTTATTGGCTTTGCTGCAAGTACCCTGATTATGCAGGCTATTACATGGAATATTACGGTTGCTGTTGTTGTTGCATCATTAATGGTTATTGCATGTACATAGGTTATTACTAAATCATAACAGGTTGCTACTACTGTTGGGTGTACAGATATTGTTAATTTGGATCAACAATGACATATGTGGCATTAGGATTTGGCGCTGCCATTTTTTATTATTTGGGTAGTAGTGGGATTCCGTTTAGACTTCAGAGGTGGATGATGTTGTAATTGAAGATAAACTTTTTCTTGTGGAAACTGCTTTATTAAATTGGTTAATTGATTGTTTGTTCTTTCAATGTATTTTTTTTTTTGCTTTTAAGAAAGGAATGCGAGAATGGTTTGTATTTCCAAGAAATAATCACTTAGCTACCTTAATTGATTCAAGAAATAGCCTGATTTTATCACATTCTAATTGAGATTTTTCTCATTCATAAGATTTCATTTATCTGGGAACAAATTCGAGCACTTTTTTACTTATTTATTCTCCTTTCTTTTACTTCTTTTAGATCAAGATCAAGCAAGAAATGTGTTATTTTTGAAGAATCGTCATTTAGATCATTATACGAGTGAATTGATATGAAAAGTTAAACTGAAAAATAATTAATGAATCCTAAAAAATTATTAAAAAATAAGCAAGAAGAATGACTATTTAGAAATATATCTACTTCCGCAAAAATGGATGCAAACTCAAATAAAAAAAGTTGAAGAATGCACAGAAGAAGAGAAAATTAGTAAATACTATTCATATTACAAAAAGAGGAAGGATAATGATTACTACTCTAATTATTTCTTATTATCTCTTTTTAGATAACATTAATGACAACAAAATGCATAACAGACAATACAATAATTCAACTTATTTTTTAATTGAAAAAAGATCTTTTCATTCTTCTAATTTTTTCAACACATGATATATTGACTTGTTCCTAGTGGCATTTTACAGTGTGAGCAGCGATGTTCTTTGTCTTTGCAGTTAGAAATGAAGAAGGGGACTAAGCAGCAGACACAAGTAGTTGCTAACAAAAGAAAACTGCAGAGGTAAGTACTCCCACAAACAACTGGTTATACTATCGTTTTCCCGATCTTGTTGCAGTAAACGCATTTCACTAAGGTCGGAGAGTCTGCGATCGAAAGATATTTCAAATCAATGACGCCATTTGCAGAAGCAGGTTTATTTTTTGGATTCGGTCTATTGGGTTAATTATTTATTGGAGGAATTAGAATCTGACCTTGTAAGGGAGGAATACCCTAAACTGGTTCAGGAGGAGCAGTCATAAACAAAGGAGGGTTGAGTATCGGATAGGGATTCTAAAGTGCTTTAGGATTATCTAGATTATTCACTGGATCTTGTGGCTGTCCTTGATATTCTCTCTGTTTTTCTTCAACAACAAGCCCTATAATTGGAGGAGCAAATTCAGTTGAAAATAGTTAGTTAGCCTGTCCATTATTATTCGAATCTACAGGAAAGGGGACATTGTATAGATTGGCTTGATATTATTACACCGGATTGTTCGACATGTGTTGCAATTTCAAGAGAAAGTGTTTCAGCAGCTGATTGTTTCTATGAGCAAAATGAGTTTAACAAAAACAAAATTATAGAAACTAAGCTCAAAAATATATTAAGATTTTTAAAATGTTTATCTTTTGTTGTTTATTGCTTTTATCATTAAATGCATTGGGCATTGAGATTGGTTCTTTTTTGATTATCAAGGAAATGATTATTTTATTCCAGTAAAGGAGAGGAAAAACAGGAGAAAAGAGGGAGAATTTTTGATCAGGCAAAACTTGAAAGCCGAGAAGAATAAATGAATCTAATTAAAAATATTATTTCTTAGTCTTGGGAAACAAATTTATTCTTTATTGAGCTTTGCAAGGAAATATTTTTGATTGGCGAAAAATCTTTATCAAAATGCTTCATAGATTGGTATTGAAAAAATTATGATTTCGATTGTCCCTTGAATGAATACTCGAATAGATTTATTTTTCACAGTTCTCAAAGGAATTCTTACAGAATTTACAGCAACATAATAAAGGCTGCTTATCGAATAAGAAATATCACAGAATTAAGCATGGATGAAATAGAAAAGCAGAAAATTAGGAACAATGGAAAATCTAAGAAAGAACTCACAACAAATAATTTTAAAAACTTAAAATCTAACTAGAAATAAATCCATAATTCATAGGAAATAATTGTTTAAACTTTAAGAAAAGAAAATTTATTCATAGGCGCTTTCCATTCTTCTTTTTCAGCAGATCTTCTACTCATATATTCCAAGAGGTGCTTAGCAAGAACTACAATAATGTATCTTGTCTTTGCAATCCTTAATGCAAAATGGAATATACCAACATCCGACGGTAAAACTGAGAATCAAGCACCAAAGAACAGTGCCTTTTCCAGATTCTGCTTTGTCATCAGTGGTCCCAACTGTCTAGCAAGCTTGACACTTGACGACTGCAGGAACCTTAAGATGACTGAGTTCAGTGAGATGCGTAGTTCCATCGTTTTATTGTAAATGCATTTAAGGAGCTTGTTGCATTTGTTCAGAGAATTGTAAATTATTTAAGTAAATTTTATAGTTTTGATTTTGTTTTTATTATTATTATTCTTTTTTCTTACCAAAAAAGAAGCAATCAAACCTTTTCAAGTCAAAATAATATTTATTTTTTAATTAAAAACTTTGCAATGGCTCAATTATTGCGAGGAACATTTATGGCATTTTACTGGAAGAATTTGTTAGTGCATTGGGATCTACCGATTTCCTTTAATTACCTTGAAAATTATGGATGATTAATACCCTCCCCCTACCTTCCTTCTCATCTTAAAGATGCATTTATATGCTAGCCAAGATAACAGTAAACAAACATTTACATAAAAATTGCGTTTTGGAAATGCAGGCTTCCTTTATTTCTTTTTTTTCTTAATCTATGCAGCTCAGTACTGTTGCATATTTCCTAGAGAGCACAGTACTAAAGGGACGTTGACTTGAATTTTGAGAGTATCCTAAGAGTTTGTTAATAGTTTTGAGTTTATTTGTCTTTTTCCTGGGAGATTAAACTAGAGTAGAATTTGTGATAATGCGTTAATTAGCCATGCTAAGATAAGTCAATACTGAATCATCATCTTTAAGTTATTATTTTTTCCTTAAAATAATAAAAAATAATCCTATTTAATATGGAGTAATTCATTCAGTAAATAAGTAAATTTTCTACTGCTAAGAATAAGGTAAACTCTAAATATTCAATGATACTTTTGTAATAAAATTATTTGTGTGGTTATGAACTATTTTGGGAGATGAATTGCGTTTATTCTACAACAAAAAAGAGTCAAATATTTGTACAAGACAAACTATCAAAAATGAGTCAAAAAAATCAAAATTTTTCTTAATAGCTTCGTTTCATCAGCATAAGGAATAATTACTGGTGCCTATTTTTTTCCTGCAGAATTAGCATCTGTGCTTGACATTCTTGCATTTGGAGCAGCAGAACGGAAGGCAGCAGCAGAGACAACAAGTTGACATCCCCAAAATCAAACTGCAAGCCCAAGTGCCTTTCCCAGCAGTAGACGAAACTGTAGTTAGTCCAGTTTGATTACAATATGGGCACTAAAGAAGCATCGGCTAACGAAGAAATTTTAAGTTTTCTTGTTAGTGATTCTGAGATACATCTCCTTATTGTTGTTATGCCTCTTGATATTCTTAAAGTTCATGCTGTTATGAAGGCATTTTATCTTATTTCTAGTTTCTGGTCGCAGAAGGAATCGACATAGCAGGTTGATGTCCAACATGATTATTTGCTGCTAGAAAAATGACTGGGTGCTGTGTATTTTCTGTGATATCATTAGGTATTTATTCAGAATGTGGTAAATTGTGTTGCCCAGATAAAGGTGTTGGTTAAATTTTAACTTCCTGAGCTTCACAGCAAGGAGGTAGATGGAACTACTCAGCTTGATACTGAACATTATGAGGATGATCAAACGTAGCTGAGTGTTCTTCGTCATGACTATCATTGTGATTAGCAGACGACGGATGGTCGGGTTGATCGTTATCAGGGTTAGCTGGACTGTTGTTGTGCATGAGTCAAAAGATATTTAGAAATACTTTGTTTTTTTCCTGAGAATTATCGATTATGGAAAAAAATATTGGCAGAATCCCAAGGAATTTCATGTTAGAAAGTGTTGTGAATCATCAAACAGGAAGAAAGATTGTATTTTCATGTTTTTCATAAGCAGCTTATTCAATACTAAATAGGAATACTTCACAGGAAAAAGTAGATGAAAAGATTGATTTATAGAGGGAGGGAATTAGTAGATTCAATGAAAAAAAAGGAGAAGTAAGTCAATATGAAAAGACCTGAAAGAAATCTCTCACAGAATTCAATCAGTAGCCTTTTTTTTTGACAATATTTTGAGATTCTGTGGACTCAATCTTTCTTTTCTTTTTCAAAACATAGCATAATTCTCAAGGTCAGTTCTGTATTTAAGAAAATCACAACAAGAAAAAAGAAAAATGGGTTAATTTCAGATTAGAATATGATTATCGATTTCACCTTTTGATTCAATAGGATTTGGACTAAAGTAGAGTTATTGGAATGCAGATTAGTAGAATAAAGAATCAGAGTGCGTTATTTTTTAATAATTCATTGGGGGGGGGGGGGGGGTAATATCAACAGATGCAAATGCAGCTTATCTACAATTAATATGTTCTACTAGCAGAATTATCCTTAACTTAATGGGAAGAGACTAGAAAATGATACTAAATTCTTTACAGCAATGATAGCCAATGAGTAGTCATTCAAACCGTTTGTTTTAGTAGCATCCTCTCTTCCTAAGAAACCTTTGTCTGGCAGGTAGAAATCAGCTAGCATGCCTCCGAAAGTGATTTGTCGCAGAAGCTCTCTCGACCAATCTTCAGTGAATTCTCTAAATGATTGCTGGTAAAGATAGCAACATAACTAAAGGCAGCAATAAGGTTATACTTAAACTAGTTAATTTTATCATAATTATTACATAACTGCGTCTAAATAAAAACCTTAATGTACAGATAAAGATTCTGATTCAGGATTCTCATAAATGATGCAGATACTGTCGAAGAGGGATAGCTGTTCTAATGCAAAGTAAAGGAGTAGCAATGAAAGTGATAATAATAGAACTGGAGATATATCCCCTTGGTTCTCTCCTTCCTCTTCAGCTGTTGATTCGATGAGTTTTATGATGACATCTATTCCAGTTGAAGATGACAAAAAGAGAGAGATATTAAAATATCAAACCATAAGAAAACAGCAAAAATAGATGATTCCAAGAGTATCTTCTGCTGCTGCGAAGGAGAAGAAAACAGACACTGCATAGTTATCCTTGAAGAGAAATCCATATCCACAAGCTTTTCTCAGTGAGAATAAGAAAATAAAAAGCAGCTTAATGTAACTCAAAGTAGATCAGTTTCTACGATATCCATAGGTGCAAAATGAAAGGCAAGTTAGAATGTCCTAATAATAATCTGATTCATTTAGAAAAGAGGCTAATTTGCAAGCCTTGAATGAAGGTAAAAAAAGAAGTTTGAGTTAGTTTCTTGGATTTGACAGAATTAATACAAGATTGCAAAATCAAAATGACTTAGGTGCAATCATTATCTTAAAAAAAAGAGATTCTTCCCAGCAGAATGTGATATCCCAGCAAGAGCATACCAATCCAACAGATTTAGAAGAAAAAGTGAAAAATATAACTCAATAGGCAAGAAAACACGAGTAAAGAATAATTAACTCAATTGCTTAAAATACTAAAATACAGATTCAGAAATAGACTTTTCTCTTTTAGAATCACAATAAGGATTCATTGTCCTGTATGGACTAAAGGAACTCAAGTAAAAGTGCTAGTTAAAGTAATGCAATAAATAAAAACGAAGAGAGATTCTTTTTAAGAAATCTTCTTTCTTGGAGACTGTAAAGATGAAACAACCAACATGCATAGCTAGTTTTTAGATTTTTTGAAAACTAAAACTACTAATAACTCCAAAGATCCACAAAAATGACATATTTATCTTTTTATTTTCAATTCAGCTTTACGTGGGAAAAAAGGAGGAAACTAAGAGAGGATTGATTAATATTTTTTTTATTGATTAATTATGATTTCTGTGAGCTAATTTTAAAGCAGCAGAAAACTAGGTGTCTTGGGAGTTTAAAAACTGACAATTTGAGCAATATCCAGAAAGATTTTATGTAATAATAAAAATAGGAATAAGAAGAAAAATTTCCAAAAAAAGAAAAATCAATTAAAACTGCGAATCTATGTGAAAACAGAAAAAAAAGAGAGAACAAAATTGCTGAAAATAAGGCTTTTTTTGGTTCTTCTCTCCCTTGATGACACACACACACACACACAAAGAACAACAATGAAAATCACTCAATAACAAAGGTATTTACTTCATACATCACATCTCTTTATCCCATTCATTTATGTGTGTGAGATCTGTTGAGTATATGCATGTGTGAGTGAAAGTGTGTTGTAAACTGATGACACAACGATGGGCGGACCTAATTAAATTGATGACTACCAAATCGGTGAACAATCCCTGACAAACAACACACACACACACCCCACAATCACATACAACTCTCTCTTTCTCTTTTATCCATGATTTGAATGGCTCCTTATTCTATTTCTCTAAACTAACCCTTACTTTTTTAACATAGAGTTTGATGGACTAATTCTGAGAAAAAAACATGCAGAGACAGACTATCTGTTGAATGGAAAGTTTCAAGATCAGAAATCACCTCAATAAATCCTCAACGATGCCTCTTTTAGCTATTCTAGAACATGCTTAGGATATGCGCTTATTGATTTGAGATTGGTTGAATAGCAGTTTAACTGCTCCAAGCAACAACAACAGCAATAGCTAAGAATATGAATATCAAACTAAAACCCAAAAAGATTTGTTTTTGTTCATACGATATATTTCTGTATTATGCTTCTTATCATTGATATTATCAGCTAAATGCTGTGAGAAACAAATATTGCGTCAAAATATGTTATTTTATCATTATTTTCATGAAAGTTTCTAAAAGTATTCTTGATATATATATTATAACTATTTAAATTATCGGATGCACATGGAAGAATCTAATCATTCATGTTATTGATCCTCACTGTCATCTTCTTGTTAAGTGTCATCGTTGTCTTCTTCCTCTATCTAGCCTATCAATTTAACAACAAAAAATAAAGTGTTTAAGATCTTGATAAAATGTTCTTCCAAAATAGTTTGTTATATTTTACCTTCATTGCTTTCCACAAGTAGATCTTCATCCTCTTCTTCAAAATCATCTTCATCTTCTTCTTCGTCGTCGTCTTCATCTTCCTCTTCGTCATCATCATCTTCTTCTTCATGTTCTTCTTCATCTTCATTTTCAATTTCCTACAAAACCCTTTCTTGTTGTTCATTGTTTTATCTTCTTTATGCTGCCTCTTCAGTCAAAGCTGAACCCACAGTCTGTTCAGGCAAAGCCAATCCTTCCTCTAGGATATCTTCTTCGTGTCCTTCAATTTGCTCTGCAATAACTCCTTCATCTTGTTGGTCTGATTTCCCACTGATTTTCGTTTGCTTTTTGGTAGTTTCTTTTTACTTATTATCCCAAAGTCGCACGTACAAATCGTCTGAGACTGAGAGCATCATATTCTAATAAACAGGATGGAAAATAACAGTGTTAACTGCTCTGGTATGTGCTTTTATGTGTGTCATATGCTTATTGTTGTTGGTATTCCAGACACAAATCGCTCCAGATTCAGATCCTTGGACTATGAAATCATCATGAAATCCACCAAAACTGCATTGCAGTACATAACTGCTCTATTAGTGTCCTCTAAAAATTCGAATTAACTCACACGACGTGTTATCTAGCGACCACATGTGTACTTCCTTTGCATACACCAAAAATAAAATGAAAAAAATATTCTTAGTTATTTTGTATTAAAAAATGAGAAGTAAAAGTGAGGGTTGTTTTTCGCTTTTACAGGCTCAATGAGGGAGGAATTTGTGAGAAGAAACTTATCATTGGAGCTTATGTTCATTGATAGAATAGATTCCTTCTCCTTAATTCTAAATTAAATGATGATTAGTTAGAATGAAATGAAAAAAACAATTGACAGCATTTTTCACTTACGTTTTGATGATAGTTTCACTTGATGTGTCGAAGATGTTAATCAATGGCTTACAAGCACACGCCATAATCAATAGAGATCCATCTTTTGTAAACAACATATCCTTTGTCTTATCCATTTCGAGTTTCTTGACAAACTAAGAATAAAATAGTTATTAAACCAAGAATCAACAAGTAGGAAAATCAATAATTGTATGTTTCAAACAAAAGTGCATTTTGATTTGTTGTTACATTCTTAGTGTTGTTTGAGTAGATCAAAATATATGGATCAGCACCAGCAGAATAAAGGTTATTCGACATCGGATGGAAAGCTAATGCTAAGACAGGTGATTAATGGCTTGACAAATGCGGGAAAGTTTATTTTGTGATATCACTAACAAGAGAATGCGAACTCACATCAAATAATGCAATTCTGCTCTCTTCAAATCCAAACACCACAAACCTATCGAATTAATCAAACTCCACTGCGTTTATCTATCCAAATAGTCGCTTTTGTTAGTCAGATACTCTGTGATTAACTGATAGCTGTTAATTATTTTTGGATGGATTCTTAATAAAATCCCAGAAAATTACTTCTCTCTCTCTTTCCTTTTCTTGTCCTACAGTCACAAGGATGCTCCCACTGTGTGACCATTTCGCTAGAATCACTTAGAATTTATGTTCTTTAGCTGAAAAGATTAATT
>Ga0302271_10003506_pt1 | contig 13216 bp, 7 predicted proteins | sample III_Bog_N1_1_FD_198767 | JGI IMG/M metagenome (GOLD analysis project Ga0302271, IMG submission 198767) | Peat permafrost microbial communities from Stordalen Mire near Abisko, Sweden - III_Bog_N1_1 | ecosystem: Environmental > Terrestrial > Soil > Wetlands > Peat | place: Sweden: Abisko... | reverse complement strand
TGTGAAAGGGTTTACATACACCCAGTCCATGGTTATTTGACGACCTGTAATTTGTTCATCATATTTCTCAATCAATGATTTGGCGATAGGAGAAATAAACGCCAGGATTAGAATAACCAACAGGAATATTATCCCGACAACGATTGATCCGGATTTTAAGAGTTTATGTTTGTTATTCATTAAAAATTCAATTTCGAAAGATGATTCAATCTACAAAGATGAAAATATTTATGCAGTGAATTATTACAATACTTTGGGAAAGAGTTACATGATTCACACCTTAATCATTTACCATTTTTACATTTACAATTTACTGTTTAAATTAAATGCGTTTCAATGAAAAAAACGTTCAAAGAAATAGGGATTATCAATCCCCTAAAAAAAAGACAGAGACCAAAAAGGCCTCTGTCTTATCAGAGAAAACGCAAACAAATAGTGACTTTTACTTAGTCGGGTTAATGTCGATAATAACCGTACGGTTATAATAGCGTTGTTCAGGATATTTGTTATCAAATGGTGCTTTCGAAGCATCTTCACCATATCCGTTGACTACAAATTTCACATCATGACGGCCTAGTTTGTTCAATTTATTTTGTATAATCGACTTCACATCGTTGGCACGGGCTAATGATAATTTCATATTGTAAGCATCGCTACCGGTGATATCGGCATGACCATGTATTTCAACGGTTCCGTTGGTAGGAATCTTTGGAACGACAACATCATTGATATACTTTTCGTATAATTTGATTGTTTTCGAACGGTTGAATTCATAAATCACACTGAATCTGGTTGCTTCCTCGGTTGTAGCAGGAGCCCAATTAACAAGATGTGCTTTGGTTACTTTCTTCAGAGTTTTGCCACTTTTAGACTGACCTACCAATGTAACTTCATAATCACCTTCTACACGATTTCCTAATACCAAATTTCCGGGAATACTTATTTTATCTTTCTGATAAGGTCCGAAGTTCTGGACAGCTCCCTGTTCATCTTTGAATTCCAACGACCAGGTAGTATAGGCGTCAACACCACCATCGGCATTGATAAATACATAACTTTCAGGAGGTGCTACTTGCCCTGAAACGATTTCTACCGGTTTCATGGCATTGGTTCCACTATAAAATTCCATCAACAATTCAGGTGAATTACTTTCGATAGTTACCCTGCGGTCACCTTCCTGAAGCATAACCAGGTCGACAGTACCACCTTGTTGTACAGAAGCAATAACCGGTTTCGTACGACCTTCAATCGTGATTCTGGCAGGATTAATTCCGAATACATCAACCAGGTAACTTTTTGTGGATAGTGCCATTTCACGACCATCTTTAGGACCCTGTTCCGAAGAACCGATCATTCTGATAGTAGAATTGGGGTTTCTTACCATACGGTCACCTACAATGTTCAACACATTATAATATACTGTCATTTGACGGTTTGAACGGCCTGAGAAGTTTTCAGGAGTAGTCAGTTCAACCTGATCCTGTCTGAAATCTTTTACCTGGTCTTTCTTAAGCAATACATAACGGCTTGAGATTTTTGTTGATCCTAAATCGAAAAATACATAATTGCTTAATGGGAATATTTCCCTTACATTGGTTACAGCCGGAACATTTTTAGGTTTATCAACATAGAAGTTCACTTCAGGTTCAGCCACTACAACCGGCACGAAGGCATCTGTATTTACAGGTTGTTGAATCCGATGACCGGTTCCAAGTTTCAAGGCAGCTCCAACACGTACGGTTGTAATATTCCATGTTTCGATAGAACGTGGATCTTGTCCAAAATACGGGTGGAACGATACAAACGGTGATAAAACCAATTGTGTCTTTTTAGATTCCTTCGTCAGGTGGATATCATATCCTGCACCAATTTGCATGGAAATCAGGCTGCTGTTGACATCACTAAAATCACCCTTTACATCTGCAGTTGGTGTTTGATTCGGAAATGCCGGATTAATACCAAGTTTGTAAGTGTATCCTTTTGACATATTGAAGGCAAAACGTGGACCTGCATACAAATAGAAGTTCGATTTGAATGGGGCAAAACGCAAGCTTGGTTCAACTGTGATATAGCTTAAGTCGGTGATTAAATCAGCCGGGCAATTACAAGGAGTACTCACCTGGTTAAATTTACCGCTACGGTTATCGTAACCGGCTTGCAACATAACTCCCCAACGGGAATTGGCAGGACGGTATTCAATAAGTGGAGCTACAAAAAGTCCGACACCGTTACCATCATGAAAGGTGGTAGGAACAGTCAGTTCAGCATCCATCTTTTGAGTTGAACCACGGTAGAAATTGATATTTCCGCCGGCTGCAACACCAAAGTACCACGAAGGTTTTGTGTACTGAATTGAATCCTGTGCCTGAATAGAGGTTTGAATTCCTACCAGTACAACAGCGCTAACAATAAGGCTTTTTATGCTCCGGGCATAAGGGAACCGCGCCAAGCGCGATTCCTTTGTGATATTATTTTTAGTTTTCATATAGTTATATGTTGAAATTATGTTGATTCTGTTTTTTTTTATTATGAACAGTTTTTAGACTTCTAATTTCTATTTACGGTTTGTTGATTATGTTAGTGCTGGTCATGACAACAGCTCCATTACGGGCAAGCATTCTGCCTGTTGCAACTGAATATGGATCCATTGTTATGGATTGTAAAGCCAGGATACTGCCATTAAAAGTGGTATAGGTTCCAATTGTTGCAGAACTTCCTGTTTGCCAGAAGACGTTTTTGGCCTGTGCCCCACCAATTAATTTGATATTACCACCGGTAGTTGTTTTAAAGCTGGAGGCTATCTGGAAAATCCAATACGCATCGGGATTACCCTGAGCATCTAATGTCAAATCACTACCATCAACCGAAAGTGTTGATGTTGATTTATAAATCCCCGGAGCAAGTGTTTTACCACCCTGATTTCCGGATACAGTTTGAGGTGCCATGGCAGTGGAAGCTTCTGCAAACAAATATGCTGTGACTAAATCAAGTTTTGCCTGTTTCAACATAGCAGCTGTAGCAGCACCATCATCGGCAGCATACAGATTACCATTAACAACGATTGCTGGTGGAAAACCTGTAATTGACGAACGTGCGCCCGGATAGATACCAACATCCATGTTGTTTATCACACTGGCACCGGCATCATTGCTCACACCAACTCCTGAAATAATTGCAAATCGTGCAACAGAACGAAGATTTACAAAGGATGGACCGGAAGCAATTAAGGGAGTACTGAATGTCCAGGTGAAATCTGCTGCCAATGGAGTATTTACTGTATTTTTTGCTCCGATAGTAATGGTAGCTTTATACGTTTTTCCTGCAACTAAATCGCTGTTTGGTTTGAAACTTGCAGTTGAACCTGAATAAGTTACCACACCGTTAATGGTATTAGTTCCTTCTTTTAAAGTAAAGGTCGATGTTGTGATTGTCAGGGGGTTCATAAGAATGCTGAAGGTAGCAGTAATCGTCTTACTCAATTCAACGTTTGAATCTAAATTTGTTGGGTCGGTGAAAATTACGGAAGGAACAACGACAGTAGATGTACTGAAAGTCCAGGTAGTGTCTTTAGCTATCGCAGAACCATCTAGGTTCTTGATTCCGGTAGTCAGGGTTGCAGTATATACAGTATTAATTGACAGATCAGTGTCCGGTGTGAATGAGGCCGTAGTGCCACTGTAGGAAACAGCTCCGGGAACATTTGTTGTTCCTTGTTTAACTGTAAAGGTGGTTCCGGAAACAGTTGATGGATCAAGTGCCATACTAAAGTTTGCAGTAACGACTTTATTCAAAGAAACATTTACTGCGTTGTTTAACGGACTGGTTGCAATCACGACAGGCAATATTGTTGTCCCGGTACTAAAGGTCCATACATAATCCTCTTGAAGTGCATTTCCCATTAAATCTTTTGCTGCTGTAGTCATTCGTGCTGTAAAAGTTGTGTTATCGGCAAATTTACTTGAAGCAGTAAAAGTTGCTGTAGAATCGGTGTAAGTAACAACACCTGCGATTGCAACTGTGCTGTTCACTTTAAAAGAAGATTCGTTGATAGATTTCGGATCCATCTTTTTATTAAAGGTAGCTGTGACAATAGTTGTCCGAACTGCCTGTTCGCTTGAAATTATGGAGGCAACTTTACTTTTGCCAACCAGAGTAGCACCACTTACCGGAGTAGTAGAGATTACAACGGGACAGGGTCCACCATTTATAGCAACATAATCATCATTCTTGCACCCTGCAAACAATGCAACAGATATGATTGCCAGTGTCGTTAATAGTTTTGTTATTTTCATACAATTTAATTTTATTGTGAAGTTATTTTCACGTAGCAAAGGTGAGGACTTTCTGAATGTTATTACTTACACAATTTTGTATATAAGTTACATCATTCACACTTATTAATTTTTACAACTTTTTGGGAGAAAAATAATCATTTTATATTTGATTATTAACCATTTAGAGAACTCCTAAATTTAAATTCTACATATCGAAATTTTCAATTATACTCTTACAACAATTTTCAAATCAATAGAATTGCCTTTCTCCAATCCAATTAAGCAAAAAAGAAGCTACCCGGTAGCCGGGTAACTTCTTTTTATTTGAGTTATATTGTAAAAAATATATCTATTTTTCAAAAGTAACAACAAATTCAACCCGTCTGTTTATTGTTTTTCCGGCTGAGGTATTATTACTGGCAACCGGTTTGGATTCACCATATCCCTGGGAAGTAATTTTAGTTTCACTTACACCTTTAGAAATCAAGTAAGCCCGGACTGATGCAGCCCGTTCATTCGAAAGTTTCATGTTATAGTCATCATTTCCAACATTATCGGTATGACCCTGTACTTCGATCAGGTAAGTTGGATTAAGAATCAGGCTATTTGCAATCTCATTCAGAAGATTAAATGATGAAGGTTTGATATCTGCTTTGCCTGTTTGGAAACGTATTCCCTGCAATGCTTTCTTGAACAAAGCTTTCACTTCTTTTTTCACTTCAGGACATCCATTATTGGAAGCATTTCCTGCAATGGTTGGACAATTATCCAGATAATCCGGAATTCCATCATTATCCGTATCAAGAGGACAACCATTCACATCTACTTTGCCATATGCCTTGGCCGATGTTCCCGGACATTTATCAAGATAATCAACAACACCATCACCATCAGTATCTTTTTCACAACCATTCGCATCTACAATGGCTCCTTTTCTACTATTAGGGCATTTATCAAGACTATCAACGACACCATCACCATCCGAATCAAGTGTACAACCACTTGCATCTACCTGAACTCCGGTAGGAGTATTCGGACATTTATCCAGATAATCAGCTACCCCATCACCATCAGTATCCACTGCACAACCGGCTGCATCTACTTTTACCCCTGAAGGCGTATTGTTACATTTATCCAGATAATCAGCAACACCGTCACCATCTGAATCCAAAGGGCATCCGGCCATATCAACCAGAACTCCGGTAAGAGTATTGGGGCATTTATCAAGGTAATCGGCAACGCCGTCACCATCAGTATCTATCGGACAACCATCCTTATTAACCTTTACATTCAAAGGAGTACCCAAACATTTATCATATTTATCGGCGATACCATCTCTGTCTGTATCCTTAAGTTTACCTATTGTAAATATCAAACTGAATATTTGTTGGCCATATTCATCGTACCCAGGTTTATAGGCAGGATGAGCTGAAGTTCCAAAGAAATTATTCACTACTCCCCCACTCTTGTTTTGATCATGAACATCACTGCTCGTGAAAGTATACAGATATTGGTATTGAATTGCAAAGCGGTCGGTAAACTGATATTTTAATCCCGCTCCAACCGGAAGTATTACATCGACTCCTTTTGCGATAATAGTAGGATCAAGGGTTACATTGGAATTTGATTTATCGATGCTTGAATTAACACCATAGGTGGCAAATCCAATACCAACAGAAATGAACGGATAAAACCTGGAATCCTTCTTAAGAAGATACCCATTATTAAATTTGTACTGGGTATAAAGGGACATATCTAATTTCCTTCCTCTAAATAATCTTCATTACTTTCACGAAAACCATAACTCCCAAAACTTGTTTGTAAGCCTAAATTAAAAGATGGATTTAAATAATAACCGATTGCTAAACCACCTGCAGGATACATTTGCTTTGTAAAGTCAAAGAATGCATTTCCATAATCACCATTGTACTCGTTTTTAATAATACGAAAATCGATAGCCAACTTAACGTCTTCTGTCTGGGAGCATACAAGTTGAGTGGCAATAAAAAATGCCATTAACAGTAAATTTCTTTTTTTCATTTCATTGGATTTAATTGTGAATGAATTTTCACAGTACAAAGTTGTAAATATTTGCAAAATAAAATGTTACATAATTAAACATAAAACTTACATCATTCACACTCTTTACAATCAAATACTGATAGATTTATTGCGTTGAATAATGCATTAAAAGACGTACATAAGTGTCATACAGATTATAATTAAAACAGAAAAAGCGTTGTCCTTATTTGAAGGGCAACACTTTTTCAACATCTCTTAAAAAGATTATTTTAAATATCAATAGCCTTTAAAATAAATCCCTGCTTATTATTTCGTAATCTTGAATTCAACACGACGGTTCTTCTGACGACCTTCAACTGTTTCATTAGGTGCAATCGGGTCTTCTTCTCCGTATCCGGTGATGATGATGCTTGCAGCAGGAACATGTTTTCTGATTAAATAAACCTTCACTGAATTTGCTCTTTTGACCGACAGTTTCAAATTATACTCATTACTTCCGATATAATCGGTATATCCGGCAACGCTTATTCTAACAGTTGATGGATCACTTTTTAGAGTAACAGCAATCTGGTCTAATGTTGGATAAGAGTCTCTGGTAAGTCTTTCAGAAGCAAATTCAAATTGGATATTCTGGAATATCTGGCTGGCTTCTTCAGGACAACCATTATTGGCTGCTGTACCGGCTACATCAGGACATTTATCCAGATAATCGGCAACTCCGTCACCATCAGTATCTACTGCACAACCGTTTGCATCTACTTTCACATCTTTTGGAGTATCGGGACATTTGTCAAGATAATCGGCTATGCCATCACCATCGGTATCGAAAGGACAACCTGCAGCATCTACTTTAACTCCTGCTGGAGTAGCGGCACATTTGTCAAGATAATCAGGAACTCCATCTGAATCAGCATCTACAGGACAACCTTTAACGTCTACCAACACTCCGGCAGGGGTATCCTGACATTGATCCAAATAATCAGCCACGCCATCTTTATCGGTATCAATAGGACAACCATCAGCATCCACTTTTACATTTCTTGGTGTCATCGGACATTTATCCCATTTATCGCCAACTCCATCTTTGTCGGTATCGGTGTGTTTGCCAATATTTAAAACGATACTGAATATATGTTGACCGAACACATCATTTCCTGATTTATAGGCAGGATGTGACTGAGTACCAAAAACAGTGTTATCAACTCCTCCACTGCGGTTCTGATCACGGACATCACTATTTGTGAAATTATAAAGGTATTGGTATTGAACAGCAACCCGCTCAGAGATCTGATATTTCAATCCGGCTCCAACAGGGAGAATGATATCCATTCCTTTCGTAATAATGGTTGGATCAATGGTTGGATCCGATCCTGATTTATCAAGGTCCGAATTAATTCCATACGCAGCTATTCCAAGGCCAATTGTAAGAAACGGAGTCAATCTTGAATCTTTATTCAAAATGTACCCGTTATTAAATTTGTATTGGGTATACAATGACACATCCGTTTTTCTGCCTCTGAAATAATTTACATTATTTTCACGATATCCATAATCGCCAAAATCACTACGCAACCCAACATTAAAAGATGGATTTAAATAATAACCCAAAGCCACACCTACCGAAGGATACATTTGTTGTTTAAAATTAAATATCCCATTTCCATAATCGCCATTGTATTCATTTTTAATGACACCAAGATCGATTCCTAATTTTATATCTGCTGTTTGGGCATTTATAAGTTGTGTGGCAATAAAAAACGCCATGAGAAGTAAACTTTTATTTTTCATAAAACTGTGTTTTAATTGTGAATTATTTTTCACGTAGCAAAGGTGAGGGTTTTTTCAAGGTCATTGCTTACATAATTTTTCAAATAAGTTACATCATTCACACTCTTTATTATTTAATATTAAATGATATATTGAGTGTAACCTTACAGAATATAATAGTTAGAGTGCTGAATACGTATAACTTACAAATTATTAAATACACACAAAAAGCGTTACCCGCTTAAAAGGGTAACGCTTTTTGTGTGTATTTCTCAAAAGATTATATATGCTATTTGTAAAATATTAATAGTCTTTCAGAATGGTTTTAAATATTTCATTTCTTAATCTGGAATTCGACACGACGGTTTTTCTGTCGACCTTCGGCTGTTTCATTTGTAGCTATTGGGTTTTCTTTACCGTATCCTTTAATGATTATTCTTGAAGAAGGTATCTGTTTAGTAATTAAATAATTTTTCACTGAACTGGCTCTTCTGACTGACAATTTCAAATTGTACTCATCGGATCCGATATAATCGGTATATCCGGCTATATTCACTTTAACAGAAGATGGACTGTCTTTTAAAGTAACAGCAATTTGATCTAATGTCGGATAGGAATCCCTGGTAAGCCTTTCAGAATTAAATTCAAATTGTATATTCTGGAATTGTGTTTCTGTTACTGTTGCAACATCGGATACAACTACAGGGCAACCATTATTTTCTGCGGTTCCGGCTACATCGGGACATTTATCAAGATAATCAGGAACACCATCACCATCGGTATCAACAGGACAACCTGAAGCATCTACTTTTACTCCGGAAGGAGTATCAGCACATTTATCAAGATAATCAGCCACGCCATCACCATCGGTATCAATTGGACATCCTGAAGCATCTATCTTCACTCCGGCAGGAGTACCTTCACATTTATCAAGATAATCTGGCACACCGTCTAAATCAGTATCTACAGGACAACCTTTTGCATCGACCGTTACCCCGGCAGGTGTATCCGGACACTGATCTAAATAATCAGCCACACCGTCTTTATCCGTATCAACCGGACATCCATCAACATCAACTTTTACATTTCTCGGGGTATTCGGACATTTATCCCATTTATCGCCTACACCATCTTTGTCTGTATCAGTGTGTTTGCCAATATTAAATACAACGCTGAAAATATGTTGACCGTAGGTGTCGTATCCTCCTTTATATGCCGGATGTACAGGAGTTCCAAAAACAAGATTTACATCCCCTCCACTACGGTTCTGATCATGGACATCACTATTCGTGAAATTATAAAGATACTGATACTGAATGGCAATACGTTCAGTGATTTGATATTTCAATCCCGCTCCAACCGGTAGTATTAAATCTACCCCTTTTGTAATAATCGTTGGAGAAAGGGTTGGATCTGAGCCTGATTTATCGAAAGACGAATTAATACCATAAGCAGCTAATCCCAGTCCAACAGTAAGAAACGGTGATAATCTTGAATCTTTTTTTAGAATATATCCATTATTAAATTTATATTGGGTATACAATGATGCATCCAATTTAGTGCCCCTGAAAAAATTTACATTATTTTCATAATATCCATAATCACCAAAAATACTGCGCAACCCAACATTAAAAGATGGATTTAAATAATAACCTAATGCAACTCCCCCGGCAGTATACATTCGATCAAATTTAAATATACCGTTTCCATAATCTCCGTTATATTCATTTTTCACAATCCCAAGCTCAACAGCTAACTTAATATCTGCTGTTTGGGCATTCATAAATTGTGTGGCAATAAAAAAAGCCAGGAGTAGTAAATTGATTTTTTTCATATTCTTCTATTTTAAATGTAAATGTATTTTCATGGTCCAAAGTTTTAAACTTTTGCACCTAAATATGTTACATACTATTGCAGAATAGTTACATCATTCATCTTGTTAGGATTTAAATGTATTTAATTTGCAAATTTTATAAAGTTGAAAATAAATCATGTACTTCATAATTGATTCTAAGATAAAAATTAAACAAAAAAGTGTTATCCTTGTTTAGAGGATAACACTTTTTTTAATCTTATATAACTTAATATTTAATTATATAAAATACTACTGGAATTCGAAAAGCATTCAACTAATTGAATTCTAGTGGAAAACATTTTCTACACATGAATATTCATCAGGTAGCTAAAAAGCCCAAAAACTTTTAGTAGCCAAATGATTATAATAATCACAACCACGATATTCAAGATGTTTTTAATCTTATGGTCCATGGGGATATACGTATTGACAACCCAAAGCAGAACACCTACAATGATAATTACGAGTAAAACGGATAAAAGTGACATATTGATTAAATTTAGAAGTGAATAAATTGAGAATCTGTATCTATGATATGAACACTATGAGTTATGCATTCATAGTGTTCAAAGATAGTTGATTCGTCAGGCTGAAACATTACATAATTTTTAGATTAAGTTGCATCATTCACACCCGGAAATTTACTATTTATTCATTTACTATTTACCATTTATCAATCTGGAGTTCAATACTTCATTTATTTACAGTAGATTATGCATATACCTTTTACAAACCATTACAAACAAAAAGTGCATAGCTTATCACGACTGACAAACTATACACTTAATGGTAAATGGTAAATGAAAAAATGGTAAATGATGAAATGGTAAATAATGAAATAGTAAATTGATAAATGTGGCTGAAAATCATTCAAACAGAAAGTGTATAGCTTATCAATACTGACAAACTATACACTCAATGGTAAATGATGAAATGGTAAATGATGAAATAGTAAATTGATAAATGTGGCTGAAAATCATTCAAACAGAAAGTGTATAGCTTATCAATACTGACAAACTATACACTCAATGGTAAATGGTAAATGATGAAATGGTAAATGAATATTACATTCTTTCCATATACCAGTTCAGTTCTTTTTCAACTTTCTGGTAATGGAAAATAGTAGTAATAATCTTTTGCAAACGCAGAAAGGCTGTTTCACTCTTCACAACATAGTCGAAAGCCTGATGATGCATACAATCAATCGCCACCTCAATTTTATCCTGCGAAGATAACATGACAACGGGTATTTCCGGGTTGAAAGCTTTTATCTTATCCAGCGTCTCAATTCCATTCATAGCTGTTTTATCAATTCCATCCAGATAATAATCCAACACAATTACATCCGGGTTGTTTGATAAAGCATCGATGCAAAGTTCGCCGGTGGCAAATGTTTCAATGCTAAAATCGGCATGTTCCATGAAATCAATTTCCAATGATTTCAGAAGCAGTGCATCATCATCAACCAGAAATATCTTTATTTTATCCTTATTCATTATAGTGTATTTTTAATTTTATTAAATTCTGTTTCTAATTCATCACATGCCTGTGTACAGATACTCCCCAGCTGATTGACCATTTTTTTTATGGAATCAGACTGTTGTAAAGTCCCGGCATACTCCTGGACTTTCCTGGCCATGTTTTCATAATCGACGCTCATACCCATGATTGCGAATGATGGTATCATCTTATGAACAGCTGCATGCAATGCCTTCCAGTCTTTTTCGAGTAGCCCTTTTTTCATGGCTCGAATCAGAGGTGGGGTTTGTTCCAGATACAAGGATATCATTTCCATCATCAATTGTGGATTTGACTTGGTACGTATATTCAAATAATCCAGGTTCGTACATTTCACTTCTTCATTCTCTATAACTTCGAAAACATCACGTTCATTATCTTTTAATGTGACAGATTTCTTTGCCAATGCTACAATCTTGCTATACAGCAGTCTTTCATCGACTGGTTTGGCAATATAATCGTTCATCCCCACAGCCTTGCATTTAGCGAGGTCTACTGTGGTCACATCGGCTGTTAACGCTATGATAGGTATGTTTGAATGCATTCTGTTCCGAATAAAGTCAGTCGCTTCAAAGCCATTCATTTCCGGCATTTGCAAGTCCATTAATATGATATCGAATGGTTTCTCTTTAAGCTTGTCAATGGCTATCTTGCCATTTTCAGCCATATCACGTTCAAATCCAAAATCATCCAACAGTGTTTTCATCAATAACTGGTTCAGTGGAATGTCTTCTACCACCAGGACTCTGATATTGTTGTTTTCAGCATCCAGTTCGGTTGATTCAATCTCAATTTCAGCTTCTTCAGTGGTTTTTTGAAAACTGAGTATAAAGTTAAAATTTGATCCTTCATCCAGTTTACTCGTGACCTGGATAGTTCCACCCTGTGGTTCTACCAATTGTTTTACGATAGCCAGCCCTAATCCTGTACCCCCATACAATCGGGAAGTGCCACTTGTAGCCTGTTGGAAGTTATCGAAAATGGTAGTTTTCTTTGATTCAGAAATCCCGATACCGGTATCTTTCACCGAGAATTCAATACTGACTTTCTCATCGTCTTCAGATAATAACTGAACACTCACTGTGATACTCCCTTTGGAAGTAAATTTAACCGCATTACTGACCAGGTTTAAAATGATCTGATGTAACCTGACCGGGTCACCCAGTAATACATCGGGGATTCTATTATCGTATTCTTTTATCAACACTAAATTCTTTTCCCAGATCTTTGTCTCAAATAAATGAAGCATGGCAGCTATGGAAACAGACATTTTAAACGGAACCTGTTCGAATGTCATTTTACCGGCATCTACTTTCGCGAGGTCAAGGATGTCGTTAATCAGAACAATTAGGGCATCTCCACTCATTTTAATGGCAGTGAGATATTCTTTTTGTTTAACAGACAGTTCAGTTTTCAACAATACTTTCGTAAATCCAATAATCGCGTTCATTGGTGTCCGGATCTCATGGCTCATGTTCGACAGGAACTGTTGTTTCGCCTTGACAGCATTTTCAGCAATCAAAGTAGAACTTTCAGCTTTATTCTTGGCAACTTCCGCTATTTCGGTTGCCATTTCTGCAAATACAATGGCCTCGGTTAATTCAGTTGCTATTCTCTTTTGATTGGTGATATCCCTTGCCACAATCACGACACCCAGCACGTTGCCCCGGTCGTCTTTATACACGGAACCATTAAAAAGCACATCGGTCAGTTTACCATCCTTATGACGTAAGGTCAACGGAGAATCAGCCACAGAACCGTTTGCAAATACTTCCTGATA
>Ga0302271_10003505_pt1 | contig 13217 bp, 8 predicted proteins | sample III_Bog_N1_1_FD_198767 | JGI IMG/M metagenome (GOLD analysis project Ga0302271, IMG submission 198767) | Peat permafrost microbial communities from Stordalen Mire near Abisko, Sweden - III_Bog_N1_1 | ecosystem: Environmental > Terrestrial > Soil > Wetlands > Peat | place: Sweden: Abisko... | reverse complement strand
TTTATTATAATCTGTAAGAAGTATCAAACGAACATTACTCTTTCCTCTCTAACCCTCTCCCATCTTCTCTGAGATGTTCATTTGTGAATCTCGACAGATACTCTCCAGGTAAGATTTCTTTAAAAATGCTGAAGAGAAAAGGGATACAATAAGATTTCCTGATCAAATAACGACCTTGATTCATTAGCTTGAATTATCTTAAAAATTTTCAAATTAGGCTTGTTAGTTTTATAGTATTACACTCACTAAGATTCAATGAATCGTATTCCTTCAAGAATTCTTTAAAATATTTGATATCTATCAGAATAATTTATCCCTCAAAAATTGCAGGCTAGCCTTCCAAATCGTTTCGGTTAACTCCAAGCACGATTCTTCTTAAAAATAAGGGAAACATAATTCAGGTGATGATTGATTTATTATCGAGGAATACTTCTAAAAAATGAAATCCAATTATTAGATGCATTATTATTCTGTGGAGGCATTTATTAATGGCAAATATGATAGAATACAGATAAATAACATGAATAACTTTAATAGAATATTATTCTTATTATTTCAAAGTGGTCCAGCGTTGAAATCTAAGGCTGGTGAATTAGCTAGTCTTCCTGTTAGAACTTCATATCCTCCTTCTGTAATTACCAAAGTGTGCTCAAATTGACTGCTTCTTTGTCCATCAGCTGTTACCTTTGAAATAATTAGACAAGTTATGATGACAAGCAATCAGATTATAAAATAATTGTTTACAGCAGTCCAATCATCTGGCCAAAGAATGTCTTAATGCGTGCCTTGGTTAATCATAGGCTCGATAGTGAAGACGTGACCTACTTTCATGAATCCAGGTGCTTTGTTCTTTTCATAATGAGGGATAGTTGGCAGAATGTGGAAGAGATGACCGATTCCATGACCACAATAGGTTCTATTGATTTCCAAGCCTCTCTCATGAATGTATTTACCAATGATATTGCCAACATCTCTGTACATAGTACCAGGCTTGCATATTTTAATAGCTTCTTCCAAGGAACGATATGAATGCTCGACCTTAAATGAATATGAAACATATTCAGTTATTGTTAAAAAGAGCAAGATTATTACAAGGAAGGCTGAAGACTAAGGAACTTTGCCAACATGATAAGTTTCATTTAAATCTGAGTTAAATCCATGTTTATAAACAGAAATATCAAGATTTACAATGTCTCCTTCTTCGAGAGGGCGATCATCAGGGATACCATGGCAAATAACCTCATTCACACTGGTACAAATACTCTTCGGGAAATTGTGATAATTTAACGGAGAAGGATATGCATCATTTTCAATCAAGAAAGCATGCACAGCTTTATCAATCTCGTCAGTTGTGATGCCTGGTTTGACTAAGCTGTGGCCGAGATCAAGAGCTTATCTTCCTATTCAGATAATTTCATATTTAATAAAGGTTTAATAAGTTTTGAAAAAAGATATCTACCAAGAAGACAGACCTTCCTCATTTTCTCGATGTCTTCGAAGGACTTAACTTCAACGATTTTGGAATTATATTTTGAGTTGATCTCTTCACTAGGAATGCCACTTTGATAGTAGTCAGGCTTTTTGATATGACTTGGAACAAACAATCTAGGAGATATTTTTCCTGGTCTTAAGGGTCCCTTTAAAGTTAAATGAGAGTTATTGAAAAATAAGAAATAATCAACTTACTGTATAATTGAATTTGCTTTTTGCAATTGCCTGCTCTTCTTCTGAAAGAAAAAAGAATATGAATGGTCAGGCATTTAGAAATCTAAAGTAATCTACATTTTTTGTGAAAAAGCTTGTGGATTGGCCAGAAAGTTTTAAAACATTCTTGATCGCAGAAGTAAGCAGGAGTTATTCCAAGCTTGGCGCAAGTTGGGCAGTGCATGTTAGCTGGCTTATCGCAGCCAATTGTCGAGCATGTCTATCGTAGAACATATGTTTTCTGTTCTTCTGGCTTTTGGATTTCCATTTTGTGGTTAATTTGATTCAAATGTGTTTTATTGACTGCAATATTATTAATTTGAGCTTGTCTTAGACACAAAAGAACTGTTTTAACCCAAAATGTCTCTTAATTTATAAGATAGGAATGTTTCTCAAGGAAATTTCTAAGAAAATATTCAATGGCAAAGCTATTTTTCAGAAAGATAAAAAACAATAGAAATTGTTCTCTCAAGTGAAGTTAATTTGATTGGATTGTTCCATAAATAATGCATAGAATCTTTTGAAAACTGAAAACAAAGTTAACTCATCGGATGTTCTTTTTTGTGACAAAGTTGAATAATTCTTGTCTTGTATCATATTTGGGTTCGAACAATTAATTGCCATTAAATACATATTCGTTAAATCTAATTTCGTTATTGGCATTATGTTTAATAGAAGTGCAGTGCGAGATCATAATTAGCATATGTCTTTGAGAATTAAAGGATGAAAATACATGATTAGTATCAAAATAGATTCAAATTAAAGAGTAATTAACAAAGCTACACTTTAAAAGATGGAAGTTGAAAATTCTGAAGCTGCTTAGAAGTCCCTGCAATAAGAACAAGATGAATTCTTGAAGAATGTTCAAAAAAAAGTCTTGGCTATTGGAGAAAATAAAAAAATATCGTATGTGTAGAATATCTTCAGCATACTGAAGAGCTCTCATTTGCCATTTGCTTTGACCGAAAAAGATGACATTATCAAGGATATTTACGAAGGTGGTTTCAAAGTTTGGGAGTGCACAATAGATCTTCTTTAGTATCTTTAAAAAACTGGATTGAGCTTCAAGGGGAAAAGTGTGATGGATTTAGGGTGTGGGCATGGTTTGCTGGGTATCTACGCGTTATAAGAAGATGCATAATGCGTTCTTTTTCAAGACTACAATTATGAAGTTTTAAGCATAGCAGTAAGGCTCAATCTCAGTTTAAATCAACTTACTGATATTAAAGATAGACTGATTTACGTCTCTGGAGAGTGGAATGATCTAGCTGCTAAAGTTTAGAACTAGACTAATGAGGTGGCTTTTATATAAAACAAACTTACTTCATACGATAAGTAGTTTGATATTCTAATGCTTTCTGAAGTTATCTATAATACCGCAAATTATGAAAAAATTGCACAGCTAATTCTCAATTTGATGAAACCTTCTGGAGTATGTCTCTTAGCTAATAAACTGTACTATTTCGGTGTTGGAGGGTCCATGCTTGAATTCAAACAATACATAGCCAAGAACTATGCAGGATCTTTGGTTTTGGAATCCTTAGAGATTGTTAATAATAAAATGGGTAACAAGCGAGAAATAGTATCAATTAGAAAAATATGAATAAATAATCCCTAAAAGTTTATTTTGACAATATGAACCCACACATTCGATGTTGTTTTATTATTGTTAGTAATTTCAGTGTAATGAATGATTTGTATGATTTGCTTTTTGCAACCACAATACAACAAATTAAAGTGCATTCTCTCTTTCAAATAAGTTGCCATCATGATCAGAATATCATGATTGAATGTCATTGATATTTTGCTTGACTGAGACAATAATATTTTTGAATTTTTAGAACTCAGCTTAGGCTTCTAATAATTTTTTGGAGGTTATTTCAAGTTCAGCTTTAAGTTTTCTGATAATTTCTTATAATTCTTCAATATTTGCTTTCTATTAGATGATAATTTCTTCTTTCTCCTAGAGTCTTGCATTGAACGTCTGTTTAGTTTCTTCAATATATTGTGTTTCTTGTAGCATATGATTGATATGCTGTTTGTGATTAACAATTTCAACTTCTAGTTCATTGATCCTTAACCTTCTAGCTTCTGATTCCTTTTTAATGATAGCCACACTCTGATCTAGCAATGAAAACTTTTCAATGGCTTCTTGCAGATTATTCCTCAATTTCACAATCTCTCCTTTAAGATTTTCATCTGAATTTCTCGCAGCTTCTCTCTCTTCAAGCCAAGCTGATTCTGCAATTTACTTTTGTTTTCTTAGTGCTTCCAAACTACCAGCTGTTTCTTAAAGCATTCTCTCCTTTGCCTACTTTTCTTTGATTTCTGATTGCAATTTTTGCTAAAGAGTTTGAATGTCTGCAGAATATTAAGTCTGAAGAGTATCCAATTTAGTTTTTAAATTCTCAATAGCATTATCTCTTTCTTTCAGAGTCATTTGAAGAACAGACAACTACTTCTCTGCTTCAGCTAACTTCTATTCTGTTTCTTTAGATTTATTCAATTCCTTTGTCAAATGAAGAATCTGCTAATTCATCGAATCGATCTCAATATTCTATTTCTTTTCTCTCGCATTAGCTTAATCCAACTACTGTCTTAATGTTGTAATAGTCAATTCATGCTCAGAAACCTACAATTAAAGCTCCTCAAATGCCAAGGAGTTATTGCAAATCGTTAATTCCATCAGCGCTTTGTGCTCAGAAATCAACAATGCTTAGCTTTGTCTCATTTAATCTAGATTTTACTTTAATTCTATTACTTATGTCTTAGATGCTTCCATCGCTTCGCTTTGCACTTGCAAGCGTGTTTCTTCTTTTTGCTTTGAATCCTTAAATTCTAACTCCCTTTAAGCTCGAGTGTCTACTTGTTCTTCGAGTAGTCTTCTCAATTCTTTTATTTCATCATACCTGTTGTTTTTCTTCTCGTTATTTGCTTTCTAAGCTGCTTCAACGTCTACACTTTTATCTTCATTGTTGTGGAGCTTCACCTTCATTTCCTCGATTTCGTTTCTGCATTGACTCAATTGCTCTGTAAAACTCTGGATTAGAGTATCCTTCTCACTTTGGAATCTAATTTCTTGCTATCTTTTGTCTTCCTAAATAGCTGTCTGAATCAGTTATTACTACTACAACTAATCCCATAGCTTATCTAGAGCCTGATTATTGTGAGGGTGTTGATTTGATGCTTTTTGTGCTTAGAGTTCGGATATTTATCTTTTAAAGTTATTTAGCAACTCTTCTTTTTTATTGACTTCTGCCATTAATAAATCTTTTTAAGTCTAAATTTCCTTTGATTTGGCCAGTTCTACTCTTAAGCTCTTCAATTCAGAGTGTGTCTCATTGAGTTCTTATTCCCTTTCGCTGAGCATTTTGATTGACTATCTCATTTCATTTTTCAATGTTGTTTCAACTTCTTTTCGTTGCTATTCCTCTGCATCTTTCTGCTTTTTGTACTCTTCCGCTTTGGGATCTAGTTTTTGTACTTATTCTTCCTGAATTCTTTGATTAGAATGCATTCTTCGAGAAACAAAGAATTAAAAAGTTAGTAAATTATTCATCGTTGTGCAAATATTAAGTTAGTTACGAACTAGATAATCTGTTAGAAGGAGATACAACTTCTGACTGCACTCTAGCACTTTCTCTGAACTCAAGTGGGCTCGTGTTTCTGAAAATATGCAACAGCGCCTAGTTTTTGAGTTATTCTGTGTTATAAGAATTCTTCGAAATGAACTAATGGTGATATCTCATCAGCTTCAACAGAAAGTTATCGACTTCTGAAAACTATTTCAAACAGTTCAAATTCACTCGATCAAAAGATTAGAACAAAGATGGTGTTTAATAGTCTTACATTTCTCTTTGTTATGAATTCACTTATAACGAACATGAAGCACTCAAATGAGATCATATCCACGAACAAGCAACTCAAGAAGTTTAAACCAATCGTTAATATGAAACTCTAGATATTCTTTTCTTCTGCATCAGAGTATTTCTAAGTGGCTTGGAGCTGCTAAGTAAACCATAATATCTTGTCTTGGGAGATGGTTTCATTTGTTAATAATTCAATTATATATTTTGGGAGTAATTTATTGTAGATCTCGTTAAGAATGTAGAATGACGCACCTTCAGATCCAATTGCCAAAAAGAACAACGCAATTTAAATGAATTTATTGGGAATCTTATTCCAACCAAAAGAAGCCATTAGCTTGCTTAATAACCTAGTTAACTTCATTGAAAGAATATCATCATTATCTTCATTGCCTTGAAGAGTAAATATGAAGTCTCGGAAGGAGTAACTGAGAGACTTTTTAATATACTTGAGTTCAATTTTTTGTCCAATATCTTTGGAAGGACTCTTTTCGTAGGTTTGCTCGATTTATTTGATTTCGTTTTGGTTTTCAACTTTGTCAATTATCTTGAGAGAAACTAAAAATTGCAAAGCAATTAAGCTGTTTCTTCCGATCGCTAGCTTGTTCTATTCGAAGCAAAAGTAAACAAGGATTTAAGAATGAAGGTGCATTTATGGAATAATCTACCTCCTCGATAAATTTTCTTTAGAATTTGTTTTCTAGAAAGCATGTCTTGCATACTCTGTGCTTGTCCTTCGGTTGATAGTCATAGTAGGCAATCTGCGCATGAAGAAACCAACCAAAAGTTCATTAAGCAATCATTTTTCGGTTTATTCAAAAATCTAATAATCTTACAATAAGCTTCTCTTGAGAACATTAGCTGCATACTGGTTTTAAGCAGCGCTTGCAAATGTGCTCTTTCCGCATAAATTCAAAGTTCTTTTAGCAAGAACTTTCCATGCATATTTTAGAAACTCCTCTTGCTGCTCTAACTTGATCTTATGAGATGGGTTGATTCATTTGGAATAATTGAAGTAATCGATTTTTTTGTTAATTAAAAACTTTCTTTAATTGTATCACTAAGTCTTCCTCTTTTACTTGATAGTATTTTGGATTAGTTTTATGGTATTTGTTGGGTTTGTTCTGCTGCCATTCAATTTATTATCCTAGAAACCCCATTTGCGTACTTATTAATTTGTGTGGTTTCGGTTCTAATTTGAAATCTCTTTTTTTTCTACCAGCTCAAATCATCAAAATCAAAGCAATTAATTCAATAATTGAGAATAAAATATATTTTTCAATATTTTCTCATATTTATCACTCCAATTATTGTTAATGAATCAACATTATTGTTTGTCTTTCAACTTCAAATGTTTTAAGGGATAAAACACTAATATTTTTTTAGGTCTGCAAAGTTGAAGAAAGATAAGTATTTTTAGATGAATGTTCTTTGCCTTTATTGAATTTCAAAACTTTTTTTAGGAAATCTTTGCTTTTATTTGGAGTATTTTATTAAAATACCTTGAAATCTAATAAATATTAAATAATTCTCAAATAACTGCAAATAATCTAAAATAATCAAAAAATAGAGCATTCTGGGCCAGTGCAACTTGTATTTTGAAGCTGTCGAATATCATTGAACTCATTTTCTTAGTTGATCTGATTATTTTATTATAACACTCCAACGACAGGTGTTTCAGAATTTAAAGAAGAACTGTTGCTTAGCCTATTACTTTTTTGAAATTGATGAGTGGAATTAATCTCTTTGGTTGAAATTCCAGAAAGTTAGATATCGTTTTAGATCAGTATTTATGTCATTTCGTCGTTTTGTTCAAAAAGTGCATTATTAGTCATAGATAGTTCATGAATCTTTTCCACATATTTTTCTTAGCTTCTTTTGCAAGTTTCTAGTTCTTGCTTAAATGCTGTTGCAAAGCGATAAATAATTCCTGTCATTTCTGCTTTATTTTCTGCTATCTCCCTTAGATCATCTAACTTTTCTTTAATCGGCTCAAACTTTTCGAAGCCAATGTCCTTTAGCTCGAGTATTTTCTCTTCGAAATTTTCAAATTACGCTAACTGCTCTGAAATTGACACAAGTTTATTCTTATGATAGGCTAATTCTTACTCTATTTCCTTATTCATTGCCCTCAATGTATTAATTTTCGTTTCTTTCTCTCCTAATAACTTTTAAAGCTCTCCGTTGACTTAAAACAGATCTTTCAATGACACAATACTTTACCGAAGCTGAGAATTCTTTTTTTCTAAAGATTTTACTTGCAGCTAGAGCTCCAGGGTTGACTTGTGTTAGTCGAAATCTCGAGGGGAAAGGGACATTTGATTAAAAACTCCATTGGGTGAGTCTAGCTGTTAAGATGCAGCATCACATTTGCCTTTGATGTCAATTTCTGGGCTAATCTCATATGATTTCGGAGGGAAGTTTTTTAAAGTAGGGACAACAATTTTTGGCTTTCTGGGAAGAGTAGCTTGTGATAAATCTCCTTATCTTGCAATATCGATGTTTTTTCTCTAGATTTCTTCTCCCATTTTTCTAAGTTCAGCATCATACTTTTTGATAGTTTCCCCCTTCTTATTGAGTTCTTCATTATTATTATTTACAAGTTCTTCCTGTGGCTGATTATCCATAACAATTCTTTCCAAGTTCATAGCATCATCAATTTATTGTTTATATTCAAAAACTTTTTACCTTTCTTAATCTAATTCAATTTCTTGTGTCTTGTATTTGTCCTCCCATATTTAATTCTCTCGCACAGTTTCTTAAATGCATAAGTTAGCCTTTTCTAATTCAATTTGCATTGTTCTTATTTGGTCTTTCTGTGCTTGCAATTCTTCCTTCAAAGTCTTAATATTTTCTTCTCTTTGCTGATTCAATTATTCAGCCTCCTCTAATTATATTTTCAACTTCTCACTACCACCTTCGATGATAGTCTCTATAGTATTTTCCTAAGTTTCTCCGATAAGTTGACTTATTTAGCTGTTCATTTCTTTGACATCAACTGAACTATTCTTGGGTTAAAAGCTTTCACTCCTTTGCTCTGTTTCTTTGTTTCTCATCTCTAACTCTTCCCTGGTTCTCTGTAATTCTTCTCGTAATCTCTCTATCTCAGATACCTCATATTTGCTTCTTTATTTCGCGACAAAAATAACAATAATTATTTTTAAAGCAGTTCAATTAGATCATGATGAAGAGTCTAATTCTTACGAGCTTCTTTTTTGTTCAATCATTTAAGAAGCGAGAAGCAATTAGGGTTCATATTCAGTCTTTATCTTTCTCAAGGAAATGATTCCTGTGTGTCTCAAGATCTCAAGATGTAAGTCACTCTGAGGAGCCTTTAACAGTCCGATATTGAGCTTTATCAGAGCCATGAAGGATTTCTCACATTATTCAAACTATCAAAACGTTAAGGAGTTCATTATTTTAAGCCTTATAAAATATGTGCTTTATTTAAAATAATCATGCATGTATTTGTAAAGCAAAATTACTCCTTATTACTTTTTAAACTGCTACCATTTCTTCAAAAAGATGATGAAAACATTGAAAGTTAACATCTTTTATGAGGAATGTAGCAAGCATCTCTCTCCCTTCATTTAATATAAAGGCATTGGCTAATTTAGAATCTTCCTCGCTGAGTTTAAAAGTCTACTTGCAAGTCTAATTGAGCAACTAGCGGGCACTATTCCATGCCTCGCTTTCGCTGAAATCTTCTTTTCTTGTGAGGAACTCAAGGACATATTCTGGAAGCAACTGCATGTAAATATATGCAATAACAGCAAATGCTAGCCAATCCTTGCAAAATCCAAGGATATAAAGACAGAGCATATCTATCTTGGGTGGCTATTTCTCCCACATTAAATAATTAGACAGTTTTCTGATCAGCTAGTTGATCACTTAGTTTATGTTTTTTTCCTTTTCCTTCTGCGTGACGTAGTACACAAATTCAAGCTAGGAATAGTTGAGCAATCTTTTTGTTTTGTCTAGCTGATAGGTTAATTCAATGGCCTTCTCTCCTTCATCCTTATACATCTGCTCAAGCCGCTATAAATCATCAACTTGAGTCTCTTTTCTAATAACATTAAAGGCAGTTTTCAAAATCCGAATCTGAAGAATCTTTCCTTTTTACCTTATTATACCAAAGAGGCTTGCCCATTTTAGACCAATCTAGCTGTTTTCTCCAAAAGACAAAGAGTTCTTACAACAACAAAGAGATAAAGAAATGCAATTTGTTTATTTTGATATTTGTATACCTTTGTTCTGAATTCTGCTTAAAATTCTATTTCTTCTTTGCACAGTTTACAAACTCTATGAGGGTCATTTGGTTTAACTTCATAGCTAATAATCTGGATATGTATTTTAAAGTTGCATCACTTAGTAAAGTAGAATTGAATGGATCCATATTACCTTAGCTTTTGTTTTGGAACAGTCGCTGCAGACAGCTCTCGCGCATCTTTTGCATTGATGTTCCTATCTCAATGCACTAAATCGCTTTTGACACAGTTGACAAGAATCGACAACTCCTCTCTTTGCTTGAGATGCAACTGATTTAACAGGAGAAGGTTTAAGTACTTTCTTGCTTCCATCCATTATTGAGATTCTTCGATTATTGATTTTACTATTTTTGTTGAGAATATCAACTAATTGATTCTGTGGATCTTAATGTTTAGTAATTAAAATATTGGCTCTATTTCAATTGAAAGTTGAATTGTCTTAATCAAGAGGCAATCAATTAATCTGATGAGATTAAGAATGCATAATATTGCAGCAATATTAGTAAATTAACTATTGTTTTTAAAACAAAACAACAACTTCAAACAATAATTTCTTTAGGTAAGCTTTCAATAATAATAACAATACTCCATACATTTTGCCAATATTTCTTAACCTCTTTTGATAGATCTTCAAAATGGAATAAAGCAACATAAACTAAGAAAATGGAAGCTAAGTTAATAATAACACTATGAAAGTGCAGGGTTCAAATTAGAAGCCTCCAATTTTCACAGAAACTCAATTCAAAATCATCTTTGGCACATTAGGCTCTGCTCTTGTAACATTTACCATTTTTTAAAATTAATTTGCTAACTAACTTGCTTAATGTGTTTAAGGCTGTAGCTCTGACAATTGGAGTTATTTCCATTATGGGAAACCTCTTCCTTAATAAAAATGCTTGATCTGACAAAAATGCGCGAGAAAGGAAAAAACCTAACATATATTTCCAATTGCTTTATTTGAGACAATTTATGAATGTTTAATTAACTGTTTCGCTCGCATTGCTTTGTTAAATGTAGTTCCCAAAAAATATTAATATTGTTAATTTAAATCAACAAAAAATAATCATGGAAGGAAATAAAGTACCTGTTGACACTAAAATTGTTCCCCTTGACGATAAAGACACCAATTAACAAGAAAGCTGGCTCTCAGAATTTCATTAGAAAATAATAGTTGGCTTCTTCGGCGTTTTTTTAGTATGAATACATATTTAACAATAAGTTATGTTAGAAGATAATCTCGTTGATTGCATTTTCTTTTTTAGGCTGTTGGATTAACTCTAGGCAGCGTCAAACTTGTTAAGGTAAATAGATTTTGTTTTCTGCTTTAAATGAATGGCAGGCATATTGTTTTATAAGATGAAATGCTGAAGTTGTTTAAATATCAATTTTATAACTCATTTGAGTTCAAGAAGTATTCTAACAAATAATATTTTTCTCACTTTTCTTCTCTTGAAATGATTTAATAACAGGGAATATTTAATCCTTGAAGATAATCAATGGAGATTATCATTAAATTCGAGCTGCTTAAACGAATGAGAGAACTTGCTAAGAAGTATGTAATATGCTACAATAGCTGAAATGCATAAAAGCAATTCTTAAAGCAAAGACAAGATTTCAAATAAAATCACTATGATCGCATACAGTTTTACTTTGGAGAAAAAGAAATAATTATCTTTCTTTCTTTTTCTTTGTATTTTTCTTTGAATTATTGCTTTTCCTTTACAAAAAATAAGAACTTAGCAATATTTCAAAATTGATAAGGAAAGGTTCGAAATTTTTACTTTTGATTACTTTATAAGAGGGAGTTGTTGCTCAGAAAGATATTTATCTTTGTACTTTAAAATTAAGAATTACTGTTTTGCATGCCTCCAAAATCAAATAATTTATTAATTAAAACAATTTAGAGATTTAATTTAGAAATTGTCTAAAGCCTAAACAGTAAGATTTATTACCAAGAAGAGTGAAATAAATGTAATAAATCCACGATTTTTCTTTTGTATGCTTGAAATCTGAATGTCCTGATTGTCCTCGCATGTTCAAACAAATCAATGAGGAGTTAAAGAAAACTCACAGCTTAGTCTCTCGAAATATTGACGATTCCGAATGGAAGAAGCAAGCTTTGTTCAAGATTTTAGATATGGAACCTTCTTAAGATGATCACCTAAGATCGTATCTTGATTAGGAGAAGGCAATCACTATTTTTTTCTCATCTTTGAAAGAAAGACTAGAACAATTTTCAAATCGCTAATAGAAAAAAATGAAGAGTATTACTGTAAATTTTGCAAATTTACCTGAATTACAGAATTCAATACAAATGTTGGAAAACGTTAAGATTGAAGATTTCAATGCCCAGTTGAAATTAGCAAGCAAGGATGCCAATGAATGGCTAAGAATAGCAAGACAGTAGATGGTAACTGAAAAGAAAATTAATAGTATTGTCTCACCGATTGAATTAAGTACTAGCTTTGCGACAGAACAAATTCTAGAATCAATTGCAAACAATAAATACATGGCCATTGGCTTTAATCACTTTGACAATTCTTTCACTGCAAAAGACCCTGAGAATCGCTTCGGCTTTATTGACAAAAAAATGAGCCAAGAGTTGTATGGGACACCAATAGTTTTCAACATTTTTAGGTAAGTCCATGACTATTTCGAAATCGGCTTTATTTAAAAAATTAGTTCTAAGAACATAGAAGGATTGGCGACTTATTATCCATCTGGATTCTACACACTTACATCGAATGGGTATGTGAAGAAAGAAAACTAAAGTGCATTGATCGCAGATGGTGAATTCCAAGGTGTGTTTATCACAGTTCTTGTAACACTCTTTTACAATAAAATCACCTTTTCGATAGAAGAAAGGGTTTCACATAAGAAACTTGTTAAAGAAGTTTCAATAGATATCTAGGAAGGTATGGAGCTTTACCCTTGTTTCTCCGCATTGGGTAATACAACTATTTCATTTGGTGCAGTATGACACACAAATACAAGAAATTGTTAAAACATGCCTTTTCTGGATCTAATTTAGTTAGAATTTCGTTAAATTCAATGCTAATTAATGAAAAGGCATTCTAATCATAATATGATTAAGAAATATCCTCTAAAATTAGCTTGATTATGATACTTTTATGTCACTTTATGTTGAAATATGAGTGTTTATTAGTGTGGTGTACAAATCAAATTCAAACACAATATTCTTAAAGAAAAAGGTTAATGTAAGGCTTAATAAATTATCAGCTTTTAAAGTCTAATAGCTTCGCAAGCTCGTAGTTTCCATTTTAAATAGAAATGTCATAAGGCGTTCTGTGCCTGAAATCTTAGGAATCTAAATTTGCACCGTGTTTAATCAAACATTTCGCCATATCCTCTAAGTTCC
>Ga0302271_10003504_pt1 | contig 13219 bp, 16 predicted proteins | sample III_Bog_N1_1_FD_198767 | JGI IMG/M metagenome (GOLD analysis project Ga0302271, IMG submission 198767) | Peat permafrost microbial communities from Stordalen Mire near Abisko, Sweden - III_Bog_N1_1 | ecosystem: Environmental > Terrestrial > Soil > Wetlands > Peat | place: Sweden: Abisko... | reverse complement strand
TAGATTCAATTTCTACTACGAAAGGTATATCTTATCCTATTCCTGGTAATAGTGAAAGCATTTTAATTGTAGCTTTAACATTAAATTTAATTACTAATTCATATTTACGTGGTAAATACACTTTTTACATGACCCATAGCTTATTAGATATATAAAATAAATACTGAAAAATATGATTCAGTCTACGGTGTTTTAAATATATATATATACATACATTATGAAAAATAACTCTTCTTTATTTAATTTTTTAGAAAATGGTTCATTCCAACAACCAAATTCACCTGTAATGGAAGGTATCGTATCATTATACAATGATATAATGGCAATATTAACTCCATTATTTATTTTTGTGTTTGTGTTAATATGTGCAACTATCTATTACTTTCATCACTCAAAACATAAAGCATCTTTTTACCTAAACACAAAAACTATGCATGTTTTAGAAAATATATATGTAATCATACCAACTATAATATTACTTTCTATTTTATTGCCTACTTTAGGATTCTTATATGGTGTTCAAAATTTACAAGATGCAAATACTGCAGTGCACATTGAAATCATAGGTAGTCAATGGTTTTGGAGCTATCAATATGTAAATTTATACTCATTATCACATTCCATGATGGATTTATTTGATTTATATCAAAAAAAAGTATTAATTGAGTTTGATTCTTTTTTAGTTAAAGAATCTTCATTAACTCAAGGTGAGTTTAGATTATTAGAAGTAGATCATAGAGTACTTGTACCAATATTAACATATGTGCGCTTTTATGTAACTGCTGCAGATGTAATACATTCATGGGCAATACCTGCATTAGGCATTAAAATGGATGCAGTTCCAGGCCGTATTAACGAATTTGTTACTTACGTAAATCAACCAGGTATTTACTACGGACAATGCTCTGAAATATGTGGAGTTAATCATGGATTCATGCCAATAGCTGTAGAAGCATTAAACCCTTATGAATTCTGGTCATGGGCATTAAGCATGCAATCTTTCTCTTTTCATGACAAATTTATTAAATTACTAAATAGTTAATAGCTATAATAGTATTAATATCTTCTTTCTTACAATTATATCCTTAGAAAATAATGTAATTATATAGATTGGATTACTTCCAATTACTAAGGGACAAATATAAAATAAAAAACTAAATAATAATGCAAAACACCCTAAGAAATATATACATATTCAAAAAATATTTAAATTATTTAAACACTACACCTAGTAGTTTAATTTTAAAATCATTTGATCCTGCAGCACTACAGACGTCTGTTGAATTGCTACAAAACTTGGATAACTTGCATTTAAAATTATTAAAACAAATACAATCTAACATTCAATTGTATGTTACACAACATATAGAAGCTTTATATAGCACAGTTAATACTAATAATAGTAATAGCACTAATTATATTAATATACTTACTTTTATACTAAAAAATCCTTTAATTAATGCTGCGTATCTTAATAAGTACATTGATGGTAATACTGCATTAAATATAATAAAATTATTATCTATTAATTTTATTTTATCTTCTATTATAAAAACAGCTAAAACTATAAAATTTGCTAGATTACCAATTAGTATTAGTAGATATACAGTATTACGCTCTCCGCATGTAGATAAGAAAGCTAGAGAACAATTTGAATTACGTAAATTTAAAGCAATTGCTTCTGTATCTTATTATCAAACATTAAATATACATTCTTTTATTAATATGCAATTGCCTTCAGGTATAGGGTATTTATATAAACACTCTTTAAAACGTTTTTAAGTAATAAGCATTATGAAACTTTTTAAACCTACTACATCATCATTAAGACATTTAAGCTTAATAGATAAATCTTTCTTATGGAAGCATTCAAGTTTCAAGCCTTTAGTTGGTACAAAACTAAAACATTCAGGAGGCCGTAATAATACAGGACATATAACAGTATTTCAACACGGAGGAGGTTCTTTTTCTAAATTGCGCATAATTGATTACAAACGCACTATATATAATATACCAGCTACGGTAGTATGTATTGAATATGACCCAAATAGAAGTTCTTTCATAGCACTTATATATTATATTAATGGGGTATATTCATATATATTAGCGCCAGCGAATATAAATACAGGACAAGTATTAAACACTGGTATATTTTCAGAAGTTACTTTTTATTTACAAGTAGGTAACTGTACGTACTTAAAGTACATACCACTTGGTACGATAATACATAATATTGAATTAGTACCATCCCAAGGAGGTAGATTAATAAGAGCTGCAGGTACTTCAGCACAAATACTAAAAAAATATAAAAATAATTTAGTTCTTATAAAACTTAAATCAGGAATTAAAAAATTAATACCATCTAATTGTAAAGCTACTATAGGAGCTATCTCTAATTCAGATTATAGATTTATTAATTATGGTAAAGCCGGTAGAATGCGTTGGTTAGGTATTAAACCGCACGTTCGTGCGTATGCAATGAATCCTGTAGATCATCCTATGGGAGGAAGAACACATGGAGGTAAGCAATTAGTAACACCTTGGGGTTTAATTACTAAAGGTCGTTCTACTAGACATAAAGCACTTCCAATAATAAAAGATTAATTATTAATATATTATGCGTTCATACTGGAAAGGCCCTTACTTTAATACAAATCTAATAAACTCTATTTTTGCTAAACGTGCTAAACATCTTAAGCAAAGTAAGCAATTAACATTTTATACCCGTGATCGTAGTAGTACTATACTAGAAGCTTTAAATAATAATATAGTGGCATTATATAATGGAAAAAAATATTTTCACATAAAAATGCGCCCTGAGTATGTTGGATATAAATTAGGAGAACTAGTATATACAAAAAAAACAGCTGTATTTAAGAAAAAACGAAATAAAAAAAAGAAGAATTTTAAAAAATAAAAAAATCATATGGGACACCAAGCTAACTTAAATACTATAAGAATAGGACATACACATCCTTGGAAATCTGAATGGTTTGGTGATGTTAATTATAAACAGCTAATATCACAAGAATATAGAATGCGCGAGTATATCTCTAATATTTTTTTTAATTTTAAACTTCCAGTATCTGATTTTACTATTAAACGTTACCACACACAACTTATTACAATAGACCTTGATTTATATTTCCCTGCAGATATTAAAGAAAAATTTTACGTGTTTCAAAATAAAGAAGCTGAAATATATGATTGTATAGACTCTATACTATACTTTTTAAAAAATGAACTATATTCTTTAAACATAAATATAGCGCAAAACATAAAAATTACAATAGCTGCACACGTTCAATTACGAACATTATACCAACATTTGGTGCTTTCCTTTAATAGAAATTATAAAATGTTTAATATTAAGTATTTAATATATTATAGCACGTTTATATATAGCATGTTATATAAGCAACTTAATATGTATACTAGTCATAAAATAATTAATCCTTTCTTCTCAATCATTTCTAATTTTATAACTAATATATATCTTTCAAAAACTACACAGTATTTAGAATATAATATACAACAAACTAAGTTTAATAGCAGTAGCACTTTAAAAACTCCTAAGCAAATAATATTATTAACTTTTAGTCTAAAACTTATATTAATTATATCACTGTATAATAAATATACTAAACATATTAGTATTGTTAACCTAAAAAAAGTTATGCCGTTATTACACTATTTTGTAAATATTTTAAAAATCACATATAGTTTATATTTAAGACAAACATCTATTTTTTTAACACAATACCTTATACAAAACATAAATATAATAAGCAGTAACTATATAGAACGCTTTTATGATTATGAAAATATATACACTGATATTAAAACAAATTTCTTAATTAGAAACATTAATAATATATATAAACATAGTATTGGGTTATTTTTGCAAAAACATAATATAACAAATAAAGTTACTAATGTACTTTGCTATATACTAACTAGTATAAGTAAGCTAGAGCTATATACTTTTATGCCGTATTTGCAAAATAATACTAATATATTAATGCATTTATTAACTAGGGTTAATAATTTAATTATTACTATTATTAAATTAGGAGTATCCTCTAATATTTGCATACTATTATTAAATGTGCTAACCTCAATACAAAACTGTACAAAAAAACTAGAAAACATTACTAATTTTATATTACCTAAAGTTAATACAAAAAGCAGCAGTGCATTGACCGTTGTATCTATAGATACTTGGCAGCATGTACTATCTATTTTAAATATAAAATGGTCTATACATAAATTTGAAAACATAGATGACTATTTTTTCAGAAATGTAGTATTTAAACAAATTAATTATAGTATAGAGCACGCACTTTCTTTATTTTTACAAACAAAATGCATATTACTTCCTAATATATACATTAAAGATAATGTACCTTTAAATAGCCCAAAAATGATAGCACAATACGTTTCATACGAGATAGAAAAAGGGTCTCCTGTATCTGAAATATATAGAGATTTAAAATCTATATATTCTAGCGATTTATATAAAAGAAATGATTTTTTTAAACGAATACATAAATTCAAATTAATTGAGCTTTTTAATCCTATTCTATTTAGTACACTAAAACATAAGATAAGTGAATTAACTCCCTTATCTGTAAATCATTTAGAACGCGTATCTATTACAAATTTAAACGTTCTAAAACTCTTTAATTATATTAATACATATAGAAAAAATAATAGAGCACTCATTATTAATAAATATAAGCAGTATATTAATGATAAACTATTACTAATATCATTATATCAACAGTATAAACATCGTATAGGAGTTACATTTTTCAAAATACGTAGTATACTTAAATTACAAAATATGTACAACACTATATATCTTTATATGCAAGAAGAACTAAACTACTTCAAAGAGCGTGCTCCTGTATTGTATCTAAAAAAATATCCAATAGAAGGTATTAGAATCTCTGCAAGTGGTACATTTAAGAGAGGTACTGAGGCAGTTGTAAAATGGTATATAGAAGGTAAAATGCCAAAACAAACAGTTGATATGGATGTTGAGCAATACATAAACCATGCATTCACTCGTAACGGTGTTATTGGTATTAAAGTTTCTTTTTTTTTCAATAGTAATAGATTTAAAGATGAGATAGAGTTAAAAAGTGAAGAATTTTTAGATCATTTTCATATTAACTTATCAAAGCATACCACAGTTACTAACAAAGAAAAAAATTTAAAAAAAGTTGATATCTTTAATGACCCAACAGTTCAGTATAAATCAGCTAAAAAAATCACTAAACCTAAGGTATTTAAATATTATCCAAAACGCTATAACCAAAAGCAAAATAATAAGAAAAAATATAACAACTCTAACTATACTACATATAAACAAAATAATTATAAACGATATAATGCTAATTTTGCAAAAAAAAAATCAATAAATAAAAACAATGTCAAATAAAAAACCATACGCATTGCATAAAAAATGTATATATAAACATGGATATACGTACAATAAAAATACATTATTGTATGGAAGTTATGGATTTATGGCTATTGAAGAAGGTCTATTAAAAACAAATCAAATAGAAGCAACGCGAATAGCTATGAATAAACATATTAAAAAAATGGGTATTTTATGGATAAGAGTGAAACCATATTTACCACTGTCAAAAAAACCACTTGAAGTACGTATGGGTAAAGGTAAAGGACCTTTTAATGAATGGATTTATTACGTCCAACGTAATGAAATTATTTTTGAAATTAATGATATACCAGAAGATTCCGTAAGAAGAGCATTTCATGTAGCTACTGTGAAATTTCCTCTACATTTAAAATTAGTTAAATTAAAGTAATTTTAGATAGTATAAAGCTAATATATAAAGTACATTATAATAGAAATGATATATCATAGAACAATAATTGATGTAGCTGATAATACAGGCGCGCTAAAAGTATTATGTATTAAAGTATTGCGTACTAAATATAATAGAGGCTCCATAGGATGCAAAGTAATAACATGTGTTAAACGCTATATAGCTAATAAGAAAGTAAAAAAAGGTGAAATTAAGTTAGGTATATTGATAAGACAGCGAAGCCCATTACATAGACCAAATGGAACTACTGTACGTTTTTTAGATAATAGCATAGTGTTTGTGGATAAAAAAAATAATCCAATAGCCTCTAGAATATTTGGCCCAGTGACACAAGAATTACGTAGCAAGCAGTGTATGAAAATTATTAGCATGGCTTCTTGTAGCATTTAAAATAAAATAAATTAAAAAACATGAACTCTTTTATTACTTTTATCGCGATACCACATTGTTATGAAAAATATAATACTTTTACTAGTACTTTTCAACATTCTTATATATCTACAAATACAAAAAAAAAAAAAAGAAATTATTTAGAATCTTGGTTTATTTCTATGTTTAATGGTAAACTACAAGAGGCTAATAAATTATATTCTACTAATATAAACATATTACACAATTTATATACTATTTACAATTTAGGATATTCTAATTTAGATGGATTTGTATGTAATAAATTAAGTATAGACAAATCAAGGCAGTATATATGTTTTAAAATACCCTTTAAAATATACCTACAATATTTTGTAAATATAGAACAATACTATACATATTATCAAGATATAATAAGTTCTAATATAAATTATATAACCATTCAATTATCAACAGAAGATCAACATTCAATGACTAAAATATTAACGCTTTTGAGCCATTTAAAAGTACCATTAACAATATAATATAGCAACAGAATAAGTATTATATACTTTATGTCTTCCATTGCAATACGAACTGCAGATAAACAAAAACGTTCTAATTTTAAAAATAAAGAGTATATAATTTTATATAATAAAGCTTTGCATAGAGATAGTATATTACCAGTACACATTACACAAAGTTATTTTAATTCTTATGGGTGTTTATCTAAAAATACATACGCTGTACGTAGCATTAATAGATGTGTATTAACTGGTAGAAGCCGTGGAAATTTAAAACTATTTAAAGCTACCCGTATGATGTTTAAAAATTTAGCTACCTCTGGATTAATTCCTGGAGTAAAAAAAGCAAGTTGGTAATTTATTATGAAACATTTACTATTCGCTATTAACCAAATTAATCAAGCACTAAAAAATAATAAAATAGAAATAGCAATAAAGTATACTAAGCTTAATTTAGTATTTATTAAATTATTAATTACTAGAGGAATTATTAGCTCATATACATTAAGTCACTCTTTAAAAGGCTACATTAAATTAAATGTATTTTTTAAATTTTATGAAAATAATCCAGCGTTTCAATCTATTACAAATATATCTACACCAGGGAGATATATTTATTGGAAAAATCATGAAATAAGAAAGCATAGTGCATTAAATGTAACCTCTATTTATATACTATGTAATCCATATTTAGGTTTATGTACTAATGTAGAAGCGCTTCGTTATGGACAAGGAGGCGTTATAATAGCTGAAATAAAATAAGATATATAGTATGGACTATTTTATTAGACATTTAAAAACTAACTCAAAATTAATACTTGTATCCAATAAATTATTTGGATTAGGTGCATCTATGTTTCGTATAATAGCGAAGCATAGTGGATTTCATATAGATTTACGTGCAAATAGAATTGATGTAAATTGTGTTTCGTATGGGCGTTTGGTTGAATTCCTAATATCAACGCAATCTATATTTGGAGATCCATTAAAACGTGAAATTGCAGATAATATTAAAAATTTAATAATTAATAGAACCTATAGAGGTACTAGACATAAGCATGCATACCCATCCAGAGGACAACGTACGCGTACTAATGCAAAGACAAAAAAACGTTTATTCGTATTTTATGCAAATTTATATTCAGGTAAAGCTAAGCCAACTAATACAAAAAATATTAAATAACACTATGAACAATGATACTACTATTGAAACTCAATTAACTAATAATATATTAACTGAACTAGAGCTTACTAATATAAATAACAAAAAAAGTGAATTACAGACTTCATATAATGAGTGCTTACTCCTTAAAGAATTATGTATTGCTATGTATAATGATCGATTTCATAGAGTAATAAGTTCATTTTTAAAAACAGCAATACAAAGCACGCATACAAGACGTAGTAAATTTATATCTGTTTTAAAAAATAGGAAAAAACGTAAATTATTACAATTTTTACGCGTACATAGAGATATATTAAATTTAAATACAATGGCAGAGGTTGCTACTTTAGACCCTTCTAATTATATAGCATTGAAATATAAATTAGATAATATAGTATTAGAAAATAATCCTATATTTGTAGCACAACTCCTAATACAGCATTATATACGAATTTTTAGATATTATACTATATTACAACAAAAAGTTAAAATTAAAAAATATAAAGCATATGCAAAATATAATAAAGCTTCAGTAACTCCTATTAAAGCGCGAGGATACTTTAGAACTTCATTACGATTTAGAAATTACAAATCATTATTATTTTTTAATGGATTATTAGAAAATCAGACAAAAAAACATTATTCTTATTTCTATTTATTTAAATTATATAAAGCTATATTTAATAATAAAAAAAAATATTTAAAAAAACTACAACCTCGTAAAAGTAGAAAACAAATTTTTATATATCTAAATGCAACACATACTAATTTTTTTATTACAATTACAGATGAAAAGGGAAATGTAAAAAATAAACTAAGCACAGGTATTAGAATAGAAATTGATCCAGAAAATAAGCCTAGAAAAAAAGCAAATAGAAAAACCACATTTGCTATATCTACTATGGCTCCAAAATTTCAACGTATGTTAAAATTTTATATGTTAAAGCAGCGAAATACTTTTGTAGTAATTAGATTAAAAGGTTATAAATATAAAATAAGAGAATTATTTCGCGGACTATTTAAAGAAATAAAAGGTATTCTACGAAATAATAAACTAAAAAAAAAATGGAGAAATTATATAAGATTTCAAGATCTTACCTCTATACCTCATAATGGATGTAGACATTCTAGAAAACCTAGAAAATAAAATTGGAATACATATCTTATTCTGTCGAGATTTATATAAAAATTAAATACTATATTATTAGAGTGCTGAATATTTACTAGAATGGTATTATTTAATATATTATGCAATTTAGTAGAGATTGGTTATTTACAACAAATCATAAACGTATTGGAATTATGTATATGATTTTTGGGTTTATAAGTGGTGTGCTTGCGGTTTTAATGTCATTAGTAATTAGAACTGAATTAGCATATCCAGGGAATCAAATTTTATTCGGAAATTATCAATTTTATAATGCAATTGTTACAGCGCATGGATTGATAATGCTTTTCTTCGTGATACTACCTATATCTTTAGGAGGTTTTGGTAATTATTTCGTACCTATAATAGTAGGTAGCCCAGATATGGCATTTCCTAGATTAAATAATTTTAGCTTCTGGTTATTAGTTCCTTCTTTATTATTATTATTATTAACAAGCTTTTTTGAAGGTGGAGTTGGAACTGGTTGGACATTATACCCTCCATTATCTTTAGCTATGGCACATCCAGGAACTGCTATGGATATCGCAGTGTTTAGTGTACATTTAGCAGGTGCTTCTTCTATAGCAGCTGCTATAAATTTTTTAGCAACTTCTTTTTATTTTAAAATGGAATCTATGAAATTAAGCCAATTACCTTTATTTGTATGGGCATGTAATATTACTTCCGTATTACTTATATTAGCATTACCTGTATTAGCAGGTGCTGTTACAATGATCTTAACTGATCGTAATTTCAATACTACATTTTTCACTGCAAGTGGAGGAGGAGATTTATTATTATACCAACATATTTTTTGGTTTTTTGGTCATCCTGAAGTTTATATTTTAATACTACCTAGCTTTGGTATTGTTAGTCATGTAATTAGCACTTTTAGCCAAAAAAGTATTTTTGGTTATACAGGAATGGTAGGAGCAATGTCTATTATCGGATTAATTGGTTTTATTGTATGGGCACATCACATGTATACAGCAGGTCTAGATATTGATACTAGATCTTACTTTACTTCAGCTACTATGGTAATTGCTATTCCAACTGGAGTTAAAATATTTAGTTGGATTTCTACTATGTGGGGTGGTCGTATTTGGTTATTTACTCCAATGTATTTTGCAATAGGATTCGTAGTTTTATTTACTATGGGAGGTTTAACTGGTATTATATTATCTAATGCAGGACTTGATATAGCATTACATGATACATATTATGTAGTAGCACATTTCCATTATGTATTATCTATGGGAGCTGTATTTGGAATTTTTTCTGGATTTTATTATTGGATCGGTAAAATAACAGGATATCAATATCCTGAGTATCTTGGTAGATGTCATTTCTGGATTACATTTTTAGGAGTAAATTTAACATTCTTCCCAATGCATTCATTAGGATTAGCAGGTATGCCTAGACGTATTCCAGATTATCCAGATATGTATGCAAATTTAAATTTTGTTGCTACTGTTGGTGCATATGTTTCTTTTATTGGAATGTTATTATTCTTCTATGTAGTATATCGTACTTTTTCCGATAAAGTAAAATGTCCTAGAAATCCTTGGATTTTTTTAACTGAATCTGAATTAAATTTTAAAATAGATAGAATTAATAATTTATTAACTAAAAAACATAACACTGTATTAGATAGTATTAAAAAACTAAAAGATAATGGCTCTTTTGATAAAGAAGTACAATTCCCTATGAATAATAAATTATTAACAACTAAAGATTTATCTGAATATGCAGTATTATTAAATGAACTATATTCAATAAGATCACAAATATTACCTAAATTATATATGGATAGAGATTATTTCAAAACTAATTCATTAGAATGGACTTTACCAAGCCCACCTCCTTTCCATACTTTTGTAGTTCCTCCAAAAATGTTTACTACAAAACAAATACAAAACAAAAAAATGTTATCTTATAAAATATACAAAAAACATTTAAAACATTCAATAAACATAACCAATTATTACTCAAACAAAATTATACCAGCAATTAGTTATATTAAATAATAATAAGTATACTAATTTAATATTTAATTTTTAAACACAACAATATTAAATAACGCACTAATAATTATAGCCTGTATTTCATAAGTAGTATTATATGATATAGAGTGTATGCGACTTTACACTTACTAGGCTAGCTGTAAATAATTACTAGAAGCACGTCACTGTTATAATTTTTCTTTCTAGTAATTATACTTACCTATATGCTTCTATATGTATATAGAATAGAATATTTTTTATTATCGTTATATTATAAAAACTCTATAATTGTATTATTAATCAGTTAGTAACAACGTGCATATTAATAACACAGTTAAATATATTACGCATAAATCGATTTTTTATATTTTAATTTTTTAATTATAGTTATTAAGTCCCTAAGCAACACAGCATATGTTATTACTAATAACTAGCTTATTTAAATGTATAATACTTCATATAGTATTATATAGTATTGAAATTACAAAAATGCAAACTATTACTCAAATGGTACATAATTTAAGAAATAGTAAAATACTGCCTATATGATATATAATGTCATCTTATATCATATATAAAAAATTACTATATCATAATTTTTTCAAAAACAATTTAGTATGGGCATATCCAGTATTAGGTATTTATCCAAATATACTAAAAATAATAATTTTATTATACTCTTTGTCTACTCTGCAATATATAGGCATTTTAGCAAGAATTAATGCATTATTAGAATACTACTACATGAGTGATACATATACTAATGTATTCCTCATGTATATATATACTATATTATTATTTACAATATACTTATTTATATCATCTCTAGTTTGTAATGTTAGTTTTATTATATATTTTATAGTACATTATAAAGAGATATTAAATTCTTTATATTATAAAGTGTCTATAGTTAATTATAATTATGTATTAAAACAATTTAAGTTATTAAACTATAATAAGATACATAGCATATTACAATATATTAACTTTTTTTGGTTTTTTACATTTTTATTCATTACAGAAACATCTATATATACATATATAACAGTAAAAATAATATTCACTATTTGTATTTATTAATATAAAAAACAACATTTCATATTGGTAAAAAGATAAAAATATTTAGAAAACGTAGAGTATATAAACATGGTTAACATTTCATTTTAAACCATAATAATCTATTTGTTTAATTTGACTACTTCTAGGTCTTCTATAATTCTAAGTAAAAAATAAAAAAACAATCAAAAAAAATTATGACTACAGTAGATACTGAAACTTATAACGAATTTATACAAACTATTAATAATATTAAAATAAAAGCACCATGTAACGAAGCAGCTTTAGAAGCTTTTAAAGCTACTGATTATATGCCTACACTATCTTGTAATATTCTAGACACGATTGACGCTAAAATACATGAGCAGTACGTACTATCCTTAATTACTATACAAAACACTGCACGTAGTACAGATAATAATAGCATTATAACTGATAGTACTACTGAATATACTGAATATACTGATACTACTGATACTACTGATACTACTGATACTGAAGATGAGAGCGATGCACTACCTCTAATATATTACAAAATGTGCTATTTCATCAATGTCATCCAAAACTATTATATATTTGACTGCAACATAGTGCTTACGGCAGCGAATTTACAAACACATTTAGGCTTTATTACTGGTTACCATAACTATTGTGAAGAATTACTATTGAATATTGATAATAACTTAAATTTAAATTCTGAAGAGCTCAATCATCAATTTAATAATACGAATTCACAAATGAATCAACAAGTAGATTTCATTGAAGAAGTATATACTGGTCTTACTGTAGATGTAGCAAATATGCAACAGCATATACACATAATTCAAACTATGCGTAAAGTACTTAGTTCATATATAGATATAGAAGTAACATTTAAGCTATTATTTCAACTACTAGATATTATTTCTAACAGCTTAAATGCTATAATGTATGAAGGGAAATATGTAAAGAATATAAAAATGGAATTAATAGAGTTTAGAAACTTAAGCAAATTAGTTAAATTACAACTACTTAATGCGACTATTTAAAATCTCGAAATAGTTCAGTGGTAGAACAATAGATTCATAATCTATATGTCGAGGGTTCAATTCCCTCTTTCGAGAAATCCTTATTTT
>Ga0302271_10003503_pt1 | contig 13222 bp, 14 predicted proteins | sample III_Bog_N1_1_FD_198767 | JGI IMG/M metagenome (GOLD analysis project Ga0302271, IMG submission 198767) | Peat permafrost microbial communities from Stordalen Mire near Abisko, Sweden - III_Bog_N1_1 | ecosystem: Environmental > Terrestrial > Soil > Wetlands > Peat | place: Sweden: Abisko... | reverse complement strand
GAGTTATTCCTATTATTGATCTTGATTCTGTGAGTCTGTATGAGTGTGGGTGCGTGTGTGGTCTTCAGTCGCGTATTTAGCTCTTTCTGAAGTTGTAATATATAGTTCTTCTTCCTTCTTTGTTTCTTTTTTGTTATGTTTTCTTTCTCTCCAACAATTATATTTCCTCTTTCTATATGTACTGATTGATCAATGCGTCAGTTCCAGTTAAGAGAATTTATCGATTCTTTCTCTTCTTTGTGCAGTTCTTTTTTTAAATTCCCTCCCCACCTTACCAATTATTTCTTTCCCCATTCTTATGCTTCTTTTTGGTTTGTTCTGCTGATATTATATTCTTTTAACGAATTTCCCATTTTTAATCCTTAATATCTCTCTCTTCTCTCCCCCTCCCCTTCATACTTTGCTTGGTTTCCAAACTCAACTCCAATCCTTCCAATAAATCAAAATAATCCATCTACACAGATGATATACCCAAATTATTCCTCTAATTTTCCTTTATGCACAGCAATCATTTGAAAGTCCATCTCTCCCCAGATGATCCTAACCTGACAAGCACGCTACATTATTCCGAATACTTTGATCCATTATGCGTATGGTAGCTTTGGGAGAGTAGCAGGTTTCTCATTGAACTCATTACCTCCAGCGAGATTGAGATCTCCAAAGAAAAAAATGAAACGATATTAGATTTTAGCTGTGGAATTGGGATACTCGGTGTTGTGTGTGCAGCTAAAGGATGCAAGAGAGTTGTTTTGACAGATTTAGAAGATGCTAACCTTGAGAGAATAGTTGAAATGAACTTCAAGGAGAATCAGCGGTTATTTCCGAAGGGATTCGAGAATTGGGAGTATGTTCCAGCAGATTGGCTAGAGATCATATCAGCATCAGATCCAAAGTTATCTGAATCTTAAAATCATCGAATACATAAATTAATTGAGCTCTTCAAGGAATCTACCACAGTCTTCATGAGTGATCTCTTCTACGATGAGACAAGTACATTACAACAACAAAAAATTGTCTTTTTTTACAATAAATGTAATTTTTACCTTTATTTTATTGACTTTTCAATCAATAGATTTTGAGATTCTCTTCTGTATCATCGTTACTCATTTCAAAAACAAGCGAGTGTTCATAGCATACCAAGAACGAGGAAATATAGATCCATTATTCGCATATGCAAGAAAATACAATTTAGAACTCGAAATATTCGCACATTCTTCGAATACAAAGCATTTAATGATGAACATTACTAAAGAAATAGTTGTATATCGAGTCGTTTTCAAGGATTGAGATAAAAGTCTAAGGGAAAATAATAGAGTTTGAATGGCAAAAAAAGACAAAAAAAGCCATAAATATACGTTGAATCTCCATTGATTTTCTATATGTTGTTTTTGTGTAAAATTTAAAGTGGAGAATATGTTAAATTATCGAAAGAAGATTCGATTTTTTCGTAATTATTGAATGTATTGCTTGCTTGGCCTTGTTAATTTACTAATCTCTGAATCCTGAATTAACCCCCCACAAAGCAACAGAAACAACAACAAAAAAGAGAGTTATTTATATTTTTGTGATTCGGTTTCTTATCACTAACCAAATAGGAGACAATCTTCAAACATAAGCAGTGCTATTACTACTACTCTGAAGCAGCGTGCTGTGAGGCAAACACATCCATTAAATGTAAAGCGATACTGCTACTAATCATAACAAGAATCAGCAGGAAATCATAGAAGCATCGCAGTTAGTCGGGAAGGATTAAGTGCGTGCATGGTAGCTGCTAGAGCCATGGCTTTCTCGATTTAGTTTAGGTGTTGCATAACCTTCAGAGGAGATGGCAAATTGTATCTTAGCTTATAAGACTGCAGCTCATTATTTCCATTACAACCGAGAATATAGGAAATGCTATTAATATGCTTCGATTGTGATTAAAGAAATAAATAAAATAGCATAAAATGCAGAAGATAAAAAAGATCAAGGATAAAAGTAGCGAGAAGAAGAATAGCTAATCCTAGGAGTTAGGTATGAAGCTCTTAAGCTAGACTGCTAGTTTCTATTAGCTGATGCGTTGTTTTACTGTGAAAAACATGTCGCCGCGGGTAAAGCGTTTGAAGAAATAATCAAAATAACGCAAAGATCTAAGAAGGATGCTGCTACCAAAGAGGGCTCTGATGATCCTCAATTAACAGCTGAATCTTCGACACCGGTATCTTCCAGTATTTTTACTGAAGGATAGATCACAAAAAAACTAAGGATTCTAAGAGACATCATTGAGAAAATACCATCTTAGGACAACAACGAACAACTCAAAGAAGCATAATTGATTAGAGAAAAAATGAAAGAATCAGATGACTGTAACTACATGAAGAGAGTAGGCTTACCTGTTTATGTGATTCCAACGAGATGGTGGAAGAGATGGAAGAGATATGTGAAGTTTGAGGGAGAAGAAGGAATTAAAGAATCGGAAGAAAAAGAGAAGAATGATTAAGCACAGAAATATAATTACGTGCATGAGCTCAAGGGAGATTAAGGAGAATAGTAGCAATAAAATTGTACAATGAGAGATAACCCTGTTATGTTCTTAGAAGGACCTTCCACATCTGATAAGAACGGAGCTACAGAAAATGGTTTTGTCGCTGAAGCAGATGATGCAATTTTGGATTTAGAATCTTGGTGCTATCCATACCCAGGAGAGATTGAATCTGGGGATATCTGTGAGACATATCCGTCTTTCTTCTAGGATTTCATAGAATTCAAGGATCCAGCGAACTACAAGTCGTAAAGACAATAGTAGTAGAGAAATCCAATCTCTTCTTAGTCCCATCAGCCAATTATTTTGAAGACTGGATTATCTGAGAGTGATGACTTTGAACTTGTGAGTGGTTTAGTTGGGAGAGCATTGCATAGCATCTATGGAGGAGACATCATCAAGAGAGTAATACAACCTGTGAATGATGACGAAAACAATTAAGAGTTTATGGTAGATTTATCGTTGAAGCTCACGAATTATGTGATTTTCCCCGGGATGGACAGAGCAAAGGGATAATAAGATAAATCAACAGAGGAAGAGAGAAAATTAAAGTGCTGTGAGGTGATTAAAGTGAATATTAACAAGAAGGAAACGCTTAGGATGATGGCGAAGTTTATCGCTAGATAGGTTGTAAGAAACAACAGTAAAGATGGCGATGATGGCTAGGATGAATTTGAAGAAGAGATTGTCAGTCGATTATGGAAAGTTACGAGATTGTAGCTTGAAGATATCAGGAAATAGTAACAATAATAATAACTGCAATAACATCAATAAGTTTCTCCTTCTGCATAGACACCTTCTCCAAGTAATCCCAAGCCTCTGATCCTCCTCGTTCATGGACAACTTCTCACTGATTTATCAACTTCAATTGATGTAACTCACATCTTTTTATTATTTCTTTTCAACCCAAATATCCTTTAATGTTCTCTCTGCCCACACAACAGGAATCAGAGATAGGCGAAGACGATGTGATTTTATTCGAATGGAAAACCTCTGAAACCGAACCATGGTTGATATTCCTCAAAGACACGCATACTCATCAATGTGCTTGTTGTGCACGATTCTCCGATGATTTATGGTATTGCGAATGTGAGATTGTGATGTATTGCAACGAGTAATGTCAGCGTAAGCACCGCCATGACCATAAAGCTGTGTGCTTGAAGAAGAAATAGGAAAAGAAAAACAAACAAGAAACCATTAAAAAATATTAAATCAGCGTTATTCCAGATGAAAAACAACAATAAAAACAAACAGAACACTGCTAATCTGCCTTGGTTTAGAGTATCCCCTACAATGAGCGGTTATTAAATGGAATCTGTGGGTTGTAGAATCTAGGGAATACATGTTTCATGAATTCCTCCATTCAATGCTTGAGCAACGTCTACGAACTCAGTGGGTATCTCATAAGTAATCTCTTCGTCGACGATCTCAACAAAGAAAACCCTTTAGGTAGTGGTGGGTATCTCGCTGTGAAATACTCTGAACTTATTAAATCCATCTGGAAAGGTACTGATTCCCCTGCATCGCCATGGGATCTCAAGAAAATCATTAGTAAATTCGCTCCATAGTTTAGTGGATACAGCTAGCATGATTCCCATGAGTTGTTGTGCTATCTCGTAGATGGGATACATGAAGATCTCAACCGTGTTAAGTCCAAGCCAGTTGTGAGTAACATCGAATCTGATGGAAAGGATGATCTTGCGGTGGCTTAAAAAAGCTGGGAGATTTATCGACTCCGGAATCATTCGATTATCAGTGATTTAATGGTAGGGCAGTTTAAATCAACGATAGTGTGTCCATCCTGCAAGAAGGTTTCAGTGACATTCGATCCGTTCTTGACAATATCTTTGCCTATCCCGTAGGTTTAGAAGTTAGCAATCAAGGTGTTTGTGCAAGTGAGAGACACGTCGAAGGAGTTAGCGTATGTGGAGTATTAGTTGAAGTATGGCGATACAGTAGGGCGATTGAAGAAGATAATAGTGGAAGAGTTTAAAATGGGGAGTGCTAAAGATATCAGTTTTTCGTAGTAAATAATAATGAGCGATGGAGAAATCATTGAGTTGGCGGATTCTGAGAATCTTTGGGAGATTGTTAGGAATATGAATAGTGATAAGGAGAGATCGTGGAGTAGGAGTAATAGTTAGAAAAACAGTGAGAATCATGGATATTTCTTTGCGTTTGAGACAAGGAACATAAATGGGATTGATGGGGATCTCAAATAGGTCGGATAAGAAGAATAGGTAAAAAAATACACATTAATTATCTCAAAAATTGGAAGATAAATAAATATTTTTGTGCGTGTTTACCATAAAAAGGCGGAGGAGGTGTAAGTGCGTTGGAAGATCAAGATGGCTGGGAAGAATAAGAAATCGACGTCTGCAGGAGGCTATGAAGATGTCTTTGAGAATGTCTCCTACATAAGAATGTTTTCTATTCTTGGAAACGACAAAATCAACGAGATGATTCACTTAAAAATCTGGGGGATTTACAGGAAATATCTCATGAATACTATCAAGAAAGATGATCAACGTGATAACGATAAGCCGAGGCAACAGAATTAGAATGCTTCTTCTTTGTTAGATTTGATGCTTGATACTGAGAAATAAGATATTGAGTTTTTAAAAGATGAGTACAACAGATTCTTAGCCATGGCTGAAAAGCTAGGAATGGAGTATGTCCTGCAAGTAGAAAGCACCAATGAATCCATGGAAATTAAGTATGACGTATCAGAGAATAACAATACTACTAACCAACGTGGGCTTAAGGGTATTTCATCATCTTCTAATCAGCTCTTGAATCTACTGAAAACTACTAACAGCAATTCTGTATTCATTTCGTTGCTGACTAGAAATATCTCAAATCTGCATCCAAATTAGTATCTCATTTAACCCTCCAATATGTCAAATTCAGCAACCTAATAGCTATCGCTATCGGACTGTTTAGATCTGTACATCCAAGAGGAAATTTTAGAAAAAGGAAATGAATGGTATTGCTCGACCTGCAAAGAGCACCAGCAAGCTTCTAAGAAAATTGAGATCTTTCGAACACCTTAAATCCTCGTATTTCACATCAAACGGTTTAAAACAAACAGACCAGCATAATATGGCAATTACTATTATTCTTTAGGTGGCTAAAAGATAGAGGAACTAGTTGATTTCCCATTAACAGGGTTAGATCTAAGAGATTATGTGCTTTCAAATAAAATGAATACTAATACTAAATCTTCTTAGCAATCATCATCGTCATCTACAGCTACATCTACACCATTATCTCAATAACAAATTCCTTAGTCTTAATCTCAATCTTCGTCATAATAGGAAAGTAGTTTAATCTACGATTTGTTTGCTGTATCTAATCACTATGGGACTCTATCGGGTGGACATTATACGGCTTATGGATTGAACCACCTTAAAAATGAGTGGTACCATTTCAATGATTCTTCGGTGAACAACGCAGACACTAATGAAATCGTCTCAAAAGCGGCGTATATATTATTCTACAGGAGAAGATAGAATAATTCAAAAGATGAGGAGAAAAATAGTACTAGTAGTAGCAAGTAGTAGACAAAAAATGAGAATCATGTGTAGAAGTGAATGAGAAAAAGAGACAAGTCATGGATAAAAAAAAAAAAAAATAATCAATATCACTAGTCCCTACAACAATTCTACTAACATTGCTGCTTGTGAAAGAGTCTTGGAATCATAATAATGAGCTATTTCTCTCTATTTCTTTCTTATTTTATCTTTAGTTTTACTTCTTTTTATAATTTAGTTACTATATGTTTTTTGCAATAATCGAAGTTAAGAAGCAACTTTCCACCGAAGAAAATTACCCACATTTTTCTATGTTTTTCACAGCTTTTTTTTCGTTTCATTTTGTCTATTTATTCTTTGAGTAATCTCTATTTCGTTGGTCTTTAGTTCGTGTGGGATTATTAATATTTTGTTTGTTAATTAATCCCACAGCTGAATTGAAAAATCCTGATCATTTCCTAGCGAAAAAAAACTTAGAAAGGGGTTTTAGTGCCTTAATATATAAAACTGTGGTAGATGCACATATGTCATGCTACTGCTCTATTGTAGTATCTTAAATCGAAGGGTTTTGTTATTAACAACTTAATTTGATTTGGAAAGAATATTAATTATTTATTTTTTGGTTAACGATAGGATTAGTATTAATAAGGATCTTCTGTATTGTTTGCTGTCATCAACTTTTGAACTTGCTTCATTGGGGCGGCTTATAAAGCATTTGAGTATGATTTCAAGCAAATGAATAATAATTACTTGCAACAAAAAAGGTTTGAATGTCTTTTTATGAGTAAATGTTATGTTTTAAATTAATCAGAAAGTGAGTTTAAAAACTTTTGTTCCTGACGTTGTTGACAACCATAACCAAGATAGATTTACAGCCATCTATAATCTGCCAATAGATTCGAAAGTGATAGGAGGAGAAGCAGAAGGACAGATAGAAAGGGAAGTCTCTGATTTTGCATCTGCACAGGAATAAGGAATTGAATAATAAGTCGAATATCTAGAACATATTGCAGATAAGGAACGCGATAAGGAAGAAGAAAAGGAAGCTGATATCCTTGAGAGAAACGAAGAAGGAGAATAGTAAGAATAAGATCAAAGTATTCAATATTGGGAGCCATTAGAAGAAGACGAAGAAGAAGATCCATCTGCTTAAGATCTCTAATCCTCCTAACTTCGTGATCATTTGATGATCTTGCTCTTTCTGTTTATTTATATTCTCCATGCAATCCTTTTAATTCTCTTAATCCAGTACTTATTCACCGATGCACTTCTAACTCTCTCGAACATTCTGTATTCAGTCACTGAACATCTCCTTGATTTCCTCTAGTATCTCTATTCCTGGCTTGTTGGGGAGCATCTCGTATTATAGCATTTCATTCTCTTTCCGACGGAATACTTACATTGGTATCTTACACCAATCAGACTCATGAAAGAATCGACTCTTGGAAGAGTTATCCTGAAAATCGAAAACGCATATGTAATAGGAATCTTAACTGTTGTCATTTGCCTTGTCGTAGATAACTACAGATCTTATAAGAAACTCTGCGAACTCGCAAGGAATCTCGAAACCTTCGATGAGCAATGTCCGATTTGCTTGGAAGATTTGATCACACCGAATGAGGAAGCGGAGAAGATTAAATGTAATCATTATTTTCATAATTCATGTCTCTCGAAATGGATCATGAATCCTAATGATAGACCAAATGAACCAAGGGGATGTCCTGTGTGTAGATAACCATTGGTTTGAAGGAAAATAAAGAAGAAAAAAAGAGACAAGAGAAATAATTAAGGTGTTAGAAGGTACAAGGAGTCATTTAGGATAGATGTGATATTGGATTAGTTAGTTGTAGGGTAGTAGTATGCAACTATTAATGTGGTGATTCTCTCATTCTTTTTTATCATAAGTAATATATTAGCACCTTTAACATGCTCACATCCTTTTTAGCTGCTATCCCCTTTATTATGTTAATGATCTCTTTTTTTTTCTGTGTGTAGTGTCTTTTTTGTATAAATTCTTCAAATTCTACCATAATTATTTGTCTTTTGTCATGATTTGTTATTTTTCTGAAAACATATTCGGCAAGAGATTTCATTCTTCATTAAGTTTAAGGGAGACTAGTTGTCTCTTAATCACAACAGCACTATGTTCCCCAAACTACCTTTCCTATTCAATATGACCTAAAATCACTTAGGTCCCTCCATTGTTTCCTATGAATATCTTGGTTGTTTTTGAAGAAAGAAAATCTTATTTTCTTTTTTCCCAGTTGCTCGATAGTTGGTTACATAGAAATCAATAAGAAACACAAATAGATAAGAAAGTCAGCTGGTGTTTATTGAATGTTTAATTTGAAAAAAATCACCATTACAAACAACTTTTTAATGGAAATATCGTCCAAAAGATAGGTTATTTCAAATATGAAATTCAATACAACAAAACAAATATTTTCTACAGAATTCTATTACTTTAACTCAATCTCCTTCATTTTCCATGAAAGCACTTTCACCTACCTCTGTTCTATGTCTATTGGTTTCTCTGCTATCTGTTGCTGCTGAACTCATGGTTGTCGTTACTAATGTCTGCTAGTATACTGTTTATCCGGATACTTACGCTGTTGGATGGGCACCTGGATTTGCTGAATATAAATTTAAAACCTTCCAAGCTGCTTAAATTCAATGTGATCGACGCTTCGACTGCAGGGCGATTACTTAGACTCAGCTAGTGAAAAAAGGAGACAACGGCTAAGACATCAAGACTATTTTCTTCACACTAAGAGGATCAACTAAAGTTGTGACTTAGATTTAAGATGTTAAAGAAGTGTCATACATCAAGCAGACCTGCTAGGCTTGCGATTATTAAGTCTATTATGGGACTACATTATCAGGATGCATTAATAATTGTTAAGACTTTGCAACTTTGCAGGAAGCTTAGCTTGCTTGTAAGAAAATTCGATCTTGTGGAGGAGTTACACTTTCCCATAAACATCTAGGCGGATCATAAACAACTGCCCCGATTGCATCGAAATTCGGTTACTAGCTAAGGATCAGCTAAGTACCGTAAGTATCTTCTAACAAAGAAGATTCTTGGGTCAAGAATATCTGTCCGACTTCTTTTATCGAGAAACAGCATCATGAGTTCCCAGGAGAAGAGATGATGGAGGAATTTGAAGGAGAAGAATAATAAGAAGATTGAATCATAAACAATACGAATATTGTGAAACAAAAGCAATAAAAAAGAAAAACTTTTCGGGTTTTTATATCAATGTATTATCTCTTTGTCTATTGGAATGAAATATCCATTGTTAAAAATGATCCTAAACTCTAAACTAAGATACATAGTTGTAATACAACAGTAACAACAACTAAGAAAGAAAAATACATAGACTCTCATAATACAAGATAATACTTAGATATTTTAGTAATTATCTGACTACCCTGTCATTCATCTTTTTAATATGGAAATTTGAAAATAAAATAAATAAAACAGCCTGATTGAATACCAAAAACATGCCAAAGAAATCAACTTTTCTTGAGTAATTCTTATTGCCATTTCTGTGAATTACATGAAAACTATTGAAAGTTTAAATGGGAAAATCTTATTTTTCTAATATTTTAAATTCATTTTTCATAGCATAGGAGAATGAAGGAAAGGGGGGGAAGAGAGGGAGTTGAAGATAACATTTTTTTCGAAAAGTTTGAAATTTCAGAAAATGAGTTTATTTGAGTAACTGATTTATAAATGAAGATGAATTTCAGTCTAAATAATCGTTCTGAAGCAATAATCCCCATGAAGCATATCAGAATCACGAGCTTACATATCTTTGAAATATATTGAAGAAATAAATCGAATCCTCTTCTCCCAAAAAAGGAACTCTGATGAATATTCTTTAAGTTATCTCTCCAATAAATTACGAAAATCCTTATTTATTTTCTTCTTTTGTTTTTTAGTCAAATCCTCACAGAGCTTACAGGTTCTTTTTATCCTAAAATGTCCTAATATCACCAATAAGAAATTCCTTATTTTCTTATATTTTCTTGATTGTTGTTTCTAAAGCCCACTCCCCTTAGAAGCTTCCTTTCATAAAGCCTAAAATCAAGCTTTCTTCTTACTCACTTTTTATTTTCTTCTTATTTGTGAATCTCTTATTTAAACCCTTTTTAACAGAGGGTCTTTGAAATGATGTGAAAAAGAAATAAATTGATTGTAAAATAATCATTTCATAATAAAATATTTTGTGATTTATCCTCAACTCATTTATCAAGATCCAATGAAAACTTCCACTTAATTCTACTCCTCCCTCTGGTTATCATTGCTGGTTACAATAACAGCTGCTGAACAACTTTGTACCTACACCATCCAGGCTAACGCGTTCATTCCTCTCTGGGCACCTGGATATGCACAGGTTAAATTTAAAACTTTCCAAGATGCAAGAGTTGTATGTGATAGATCTGATACATGCAAGGGTATTACTCAAACTAAATAACCTTAGAAAGCTGGATTTATAGGTCCAAAATATGATATTTTATCATATTTCACTCTTAGAAGCTCAACTGAAGTTGTCTCATAAACCTCGGCATCTTAGGATATCGCGTACTTAAAGACTAGCTGCAGCGAATGTGATTATGAAGTAGCTTATGGCACACAGCTAGTTGGATGTTTTGACAGCTGCATAGACTATGATACTTTAATAGAAGCCGAAACAGCTTGCAGGGATGAGCCAGATTGTGGTGGTATCACTCTTTCTACAAAAGAACTGGGTGGTTCAGCGAGTACCAGCCCGATTGGGAGTAAGTTTGGATTTCAGTTGAGAATTGGTTCCGCTCCAATGGTCTCAGAGAACCGAGAAGACTCCTGGGTAAAGAGAACTTGCAAGACTTCTTTCATTGAAGAGCATCATAAAGAATCAAATCTTCACCGTGCAGATTATTGATATACTTGGCATCAACACATGAAAAAAAGAAGTATTTTGATATGTTTTTTTTCTCTGTTATGTTGAAAAATATTAAAGAACTTACATTTTAAAAAAAATTACCTTCAATAAACGTAAAAGCTTGTAACTAAGGAACTATCAGAGATTTTAGGGATAAAACTATTTAATTTTCATAATAATTAATATTTTTAACAAACAAAACAATATTTAAAAACAACAATTGTGAGGATATCTGAATTTAATTATTCTTTCTCAACAGCCAAAAAAAGATGAGAAGAAGAAATGAAAGATAATATCGTCCAATACATTCGTTTTTTTTACAGCAACAAATTATCGACTTCATTTTCCTTGAAAATAAAGAAAATACACACATGACATTATTCAAGGGAAACTAATGAGAATCTATTTTATTGGTCAAAAAAATCAGAGTGTAAGGGATACATAATAGTTAGTGAATCTTGAGATATTGTTGTTTAATTTTATTTAATTTGAATTGCCTTTTACAAGTGTAATTTCGTATTAAAGATTAACATTATTCAGTTGAATTAACAAGGGTTACAAGAGTTAAATGTTGTCTAATCAAATTATGTACTTAATTTACATTATCTTTAGTTCATAGTTTTACAGATCTTTGGGAATGCAATTGAATACTTTGAGCAATACAGCAAAAGTAAATCAGTGAGGAAACAACCCATAATGTGGTTGGATAAAAAATATTTTTTTAATTTGATTGTGTTTTGTGGTTACATTTCCTTTAAATGAACCAAAATTATTTAATAATTCTGTTTCACCAAGAGGATTCGAGGCTTGAAAACTGAGAAAATAAATTAATAATTAAGAACATTTTTAGAAGAATAAATAATAAAAACATCTCTCCATTTATCCCAATCCTAAATGAGAAACATTATCTGCTTCTATTTACTTTTTGGAGTCCTATGTAGTATCTCTGCTGCAGGTAACATCTGCACCTACAAAGTTCTTGCTGGAGCTTACATTTCAGGCTGGGTTTCAGGGTACGTTGATGTCAGATATCCAACGTTCAAAGAAGCTAAAAAAGTCTGTGATGATAACATCAAATGCAAAGGCATCACACAAGGATATCCAACAGTTTCTGCTGATAAATGGAATATCGGGGTAAATGCTATTCCATTCTTCACTCTGAGAGGCACAACTATCATTATCTATCATCAACCTGGAATTCTCATTAGAGAAATCTCATATTTCAAGGAAACTTGCATTCCTTGTGACTACTCTGTTGCTTATGGAACTTACTTGTCAGGCTGTGCTGATCAATGCAAGGACTACACAACTATTGAAAGTGCTCAGGATGCTTGCAGATCTCTTGCATCTTGTGGTGGTGTGACGCTATCGAAGAAGTACATTGGTGGCCCTAAAAGTACCAATCCAGTTCAAGGCAAATTTGGATTCCAACTTAGAGCAATCTCTCAGACATATGCCTCACCTACTTAAGAAGACTCCTGGGTGAAGGTCACATGTCCTGCTTGATCCCAGCAAATATCTGTGTGTTTTTGATTCTCTAAGCTTGTTAAACATCCACAGGAATAATTTGTTTTTGCATTTTCTATGTATTTGTCCTTGGTTGAAAAGTGCTAAACTACTTTAAGAGCCACTTCTTCATATTGTTAGCATTTATTAGAAAGGATTTTAATAAAATGAAGTTATTGGCTAACATTGAAATAGTCAAATAAGAAAATTAGTAATAATTATTACAATCAATTATTTGTTGAAAATAAAGAAGTAAACAAAAACATTTACCATCTCTTCTTTAATTTTCACATTTGATCTCGGAACTGGTTTGTGGTCCATAATTTCTTTCCTTTTTTTGGTTTATGTATTAGTATGCAAAAATGTGTGAAATAAGGAGATAAAACTTGAAGTATTCTCAAATCTTTTTAATATTTCCATGTTTTTTGCCTTTTTTTTCTTCTCTGATTTTCAAGCAATTTATCTTGAGGTGATTGCTATTTTTAACTTCTAGTAAGACACAAAGAAACGGTTATTAATTCCTTTATTTTTTAACAAACCTTCTAATGATTTTATTTAATCTTGTACTTTTTTTCACTCTACTTTTTTTTCCTCAAATAAGTGAAATTAATTCACAAATTAAAGGTATTTTTTTCGTCATTCTTTAATAATATTAATTAAAAAATATTTTAAATAAGAATGGTTATGATTGATATTAATAAAGTGTGTATCAAGATAATATCTATTTAGAGTGT
>Ga0302271_10003500_pt1 | contig 13233 bp, 11 predicted proteins | sample III_Bog_N1_1_FD_198767 | JGI IMG/M metagenome (GOLD analysis project Ga0302271, IMG submission 198767) | Peat permafrost microbial communities from Stordalen Mire near Abisko, Sweden - III_Bog_N1_1 | ecosystem: Environmental > Terrestrial > Soil > Wetlands > Peat | place: Sweden: Abisko... | reverse complement strand
ATGAATCATAGAATATCAAAAGCAGTTATTGATTTGGCAATAGCTAATAGGGTAGGTACTATTAAAATGGAAGACCTTACTGGTATTACAAAAGACACTAATGATTACTTCTTAAAATCTTGGGCTTATTATCAATTACAAGAATTTATTGAATATAAAGCTAAAATAGCTGGTATTAAAATATTATGGGTGAAACCATATAATACATCGATTAAATGTCCTATTTGTGGCGTAATTGACAAAGCTAATAGAAGTAAAGTTGATAGAACTAAATTCTCTTGCATTACAATGGACTGTAGAGATTTTGGCAGAGAAAAGGATGCTGATGTTGTGGCTGCGCAAAATATTGCATTTACCGAAGGCTCAATACTTAAAGGCAATGGCAAAGAAGCCAAGATATTAAAGAAAAAAATAAAAGAACTTGCTTTAGCTGAAAACCAACAATGAAACTTATCCAAATCGATAATGTAAAAAACGTCTTTACTAAAACAAATCTTATTCGTTTTAATAATAAGGAAGATAAATTTGTTAAAAATATCTATAACAAAGATTTCATGCTTTTTGATCCGCATGAAGATGAAATCAGAAAAGATGTTAATAAGAATATTACTATACTTATTTTAAGCGAAGAAGATTTAAACAAACAAGGGCTGAATGTAAAGGGGGTTAGCTTTAATATCTTATTAATCCCAAAGCAATTTAAAGACACTTGGTTTAACATGCCTGTTGCTAGACAAATCAAACCGTGTATTATTCATGAATCGTATGCGATTAATTATTATTAATATAAAACAACCATGAACATCTTTAAAAGATTATTCGGAAAAAAAGAAGTGGTAATTCCTGTTGAGGAACCAGCACCTAGTGGACTTCTATACGTTACAGAACCAGATTATTTTATACCTAAAAGACAACCACTTAAAGCAAAAATGAAAAAAGAGGATGTATATGTTCCAGTTAGAACATATGATTCGTATGTTCCATTGGAAAACATTATCCCTTCAATTACAATGTGTGATGCTTTTTTTAGTAATAATATTAACGATAATCCATCAATCAACTATACCAATGATGACCCTACTCCGATTGCTAATGATGTAGAATTTGGTGGTGGTAGCTTTGGTGGTGGAGGCGGTGGTGGTACATGGGGTGATGAAACACCTATCAGTGATAATAGTTCCAGTACTTCATCCGATTTTTAAATTTATTTTTATTTTTTCTTGCTTATTATATATTAATAATCTATATTTGTTGTAAAATAATATTATATAATTTTGAGATTAAATGACAAAGAAAATTAAGAAGGTAACAACAGTGGTAACAACCACAACCGAAGAAATAATCAACACTAACGAAAAAACACATATCATTTGTGTATTAGACCGATCTGGCTCAATGTCAAGTATTATGGCTGATTCTATTGGTGGCTTTAATACATTTTTAAAAACGCAAAAAGAACTTCCTGACGAAGCAACAATAACAATCGCATTGTTCGATGATAAGCATGAAATGCTTTATGATAATGTTGATATTAAGAAAGCCGAAGAACTCACGAATAAAGTATGGTATCCACGTGGTTGCACTGCATTGTATGATGCTATTGGTAAAACCATTAATGCTGAAAAAGCAAACTTTGCTAAGTTAGGTAATGAAAAACCATCAAAGGTGTTGGTTGTTGTTGTAACTGATGGTGCTGAAAACGCCAGTAAAGAATACAATCTCGATGCAATTAAAAAATTAATTGCTGAATGTGAAAAAGATGATTGGAATTTCATGTATTTAGCAGCTAATCAAGATGCATTTTCTGTTTCACAGTCATTCGGAATTTCATATGGAAATACTCTGAACTATACTGCTAGTGCCGATGGCGTTGGAGTGATGTCAACCAGAATGTCGAATGCAACAACTCGTTATAGAGGCATGAGTAAAATGGATGCTAGCTACACAGCCGATTCTAAATTATTAATTAATAATGATGATGATAATATCGATAAAGATTAAGCAAATTTCAACGTAACAGGCAGCAACAAATACAGTCAAAGTGCAAATGATGTTACCATTAATGGTAATCTTAATGTAGATGGTAATCTTAACGTAAATGGTAAATTAAATGTAACTGGTAATGCAGGTAATCTTACCTCTGCTGTAAACAATATTCCAAATGGTACAATCTCAAGCTCTACTGGTAAACTCTATGTTTCAGGTAATCCTGATGGTAGTGTGAGCTTTACTACTGAACCTAAAAACAATAATTTTTTCCTGCTTTGTATTGATTTTTTTTAACGAAAGATGTGATAAACGTCTTTCGTTTTTTTCTAATTTATTAATTAATAATAATTTAATAATTAATGAAAAATTTTCAATAAAATAAATCAAAACCCTTGTATTTATTGAGACTAATGAATACATTTGTAAACATAATTTTTAGAAAAAACATAATTAAATGCAAGAGAAAAATAGAAAAAGTTATAATAAAGAAGAGGTTGAAAAGGCTACATTACAATACTTTAATGGCGATGAATTGGCTACAGACGTTTGGATTAAAAAGTATTGTTTAAAGGATGAAAACAAGTTATATGAGCTATCACCCGATGATATGCATCGAAGAATTGCAAAAGAACTCGCCAGAGTCGAAGCTAAATATCCAAACGCACTTACCGAAGAACAGATTTATAAAACACTGAAAGGGTTTAAGAGAATAATCGCAGGTGGGTCGCCAATGTCAGGTATCGGAAATGATATACAAATAACTTCGCTAGGTAATTGCTTTGTTATTGGCAATAAATTGGATTCGTATGGAAGCATATTAGAAATCGATCAAGAGCAAGTTCAACTAATGAAGCGCAGAGGTGGAGTAGGTCATGATTTATCATATATAAGACCGAACTCATCGCCAGTGAAAAATGATGCAATCAGCTCGACAGGTGTTGTTCCATTTATGGAACGTTATTCAAACAGCACAAAAGAAGTCGCACAGTGCTTACATGAATCAACATTGATAATGACAAAGGGCGGTTTAAAGCAAATAAAAGATGTTGTAGTTGGTGATTATGTTTGGACAGAAAACCAATGGGTTACCGTTCTCGATGTTCTACAAAACAAGAAGAAGACATATAAAATCAAAACTAAGTTTGGTAATGAAATTATTGCATCTAAAGATCATATTTTCACTTCATTTAAGGCAGAAAAAAAATTATCCGATTTTAAACTAGATGATGAAATCGATATGATTTGGGGGGGGGGTACGTATGGTAATAAATACGTGCCATTAATTGAACCAGATATTGAAAATTCTGGTAATAGACTAATAATACATAAATTACCTGAATTATTAAATGAAGATGTAGCATATTTATTGGGTTATATGTATGGGGATGGCTCAATGTATAAAGCAATATCCAAAACAACAGGAACACATACAGGAACTGAAATTTCTTTTGCTTGTGCATTAGATAGACCAGAAATTATTGAAAAATTGAAAATTATATGGAATGAACTCTTTGGGTCAAATCTAATTGAGAAAAAATGTGATGGTGAATGGATGTGCTTAGGAATTTGTTCACAACAAATATACAAGTTTCTACTTGCCAATGATATTGCAAAAGAAAAAGCTGGTAGTCTCATATTTCCAGATAAGATATTAAAATCACCATCATCCGTACAATTATCATTTATTTCAGGATATTTTGATGCCGATGGATATGCATCAGATAAAAAAAAGGGATACGTATTCAGCTCAATAGATAAAGATTTTCTGTTGAATATAAAATATATTCTGTCATCATTAGGTATTTTAACTAAATTACATGATGATGATAGAAGCAAGAAAAAATGGCAAACGTTATATTCATTATGCGTTGTAGGTGCATTTTCAAAAATTAATTTGAAAAACATGTTGACTGAAAGTTTAAAATTAGGCAAAGCAACGCTTTCAGCAAATAGAGATTGTTTTTTATCAATATATAAAGCGAAAGACTTATTTAGTCTAAATCAAGGTCATAATAAATATTCATATATTCCAGACGATAGTCAATATTTATCAACAAATGTCATAAGAAAAGCATATAGTGATTATCTAAAATTTAAGATTTCAAATCCAGTAATATATCAAGATTATGTTAAATCAGTTGAGGAATTTGAAGAAGAGTCAGTAGTATATGACTTAGTTTTAGAAAATACGCATCTATTTTGGGCAAATGGATTTTATGCTCACAATAGCGGGCGAAGGGGTGCTTTAATGCTTTCAATATCAATCAAACATCCAGATTCTGAAGATTTTATTGATGCAAAATTGGTGGATGGTAAGGTAACTGGTGCTAATGTTTCAGTAAAATTAGATGATGAATTTATGAGAGCAGCACTTGAAGATAAACCATATACTGTTCAATTTCCAATTGACTCAATTACTCCGAAGTTTTCAAAAGAAATAAGCGCAAAAAAGCTTTGGAATAAGATAATTTATAACGCATGGAAATCGGCAGAACCGGGTGTTTTGTTTTGGGATACTTTAAAAAACGAGTCGGTATCATCTTGTTATGGTGAAGATTGGAGTGAAACCAGCACCAACCCTTGTGCCGAATTACCACTACCCCCTTACGATTCCTGTAGGCTTTTATCGTTAAATTTATTTTCATATGTTATTAATCCATTTACTGATGAATCATATTTTGATTGGGAGTTTTTTAAATCAGATGTAATTATTGCTGAAAGATACATGGATGATATTGTTGATCTAGAACTTGAAAAAATTGATAAAATTATCAGTAAAATTGATTCAGACCCTGAGCCTGAAAATTTTAAATCTGTAGAGAAAAAATTGTGGACTAAGATTAGACACAAAGCAGAATCAGGTCGTAGAACTGGATTAGGTATTACCGCTGAAGGTGATATGCTTGCAGCACTTAATTTGCGCTATGGTACTGACCCTGCAACCGATTTCGCTGAAGAAGTACATAAGGTATTGAAGTTAAGTGCTTATCGTTCATCAGTCATAATGGCAAAAGAACGTGGTGCATTTCCAATTTATAATAGTGAAAATGAAGTAAATAATCCTTTCGTTTTAAGGATTAAACAAGAAGACCCACGATTGTATAATGATATGATTACATATGGTCGTAGGAATCTATGTTTATTAACTATTGCTCCAACGGGTACTTTAAGCATTTGTACACAAACCACATCTGGTGTTGAGCCAGTATTCCTTGTGGTTTATATGCGAAGACGTAAAATCAATCCACAAGAAAAAAATGTTCGTATTGATTTTGTTGACGATGAAGGTGTTGCATGGATGGAATATCCCGTCTTTCATCATAAGTTCGAAATGTGGCTAACTGCTAATAATTATGATATTACAGTAGTTAAAACCATGACTAAAGAACAACTTGATGAAATCGTAAAAAAATCGCCATATTATAAAGCTACATCAAATGATGTCGATTGGGTGAGAAAAGTTGAAATGCAAGGTAGAATTCAAAAACATTTAGATCATAGCATAAGCTCAACAGTAAACGTCCCTAACAATGCAACAGAAGAATTAATTTCTAAAATTTATGAAACTGGTTGGCGTAGTGGCTGTAAAGGATTAACTGTTTATCGTGATGGTTGTCGGAGTGGCGTATTAGTTGCTATGAAAAATAAAAAAGAGAAGGTTGAAATTGTAGTTGAAAATCACGCACCTAAACGTCCTAAACGACTTAAGGGTGAAATACATCGTTTTCAGAATAACTTGGAGAAATGGATTGCAGTTGTTGGCATAAAAGATGGTAGACCATATGAAATATTTACTGGCGTAAATGCTAACGGATTGAGTAAACTACCATTAACAATTAAAGAATGTGAAATAGTGAAAAACATTGTTGATGTCGAAGAACTTAACGAATATGGTGAATTAGTTAAAGTTAAGAAAAAACGCTATGACATTGAATATATTGATGCTGATGGAGTAAAACAAGTGCATACTGGTCTAAATCATACATTTAATCCCGAATTTTGGAACTATGCTAAATTAATCTCTGGAGTACTAAGACATGGCATGCCGATTATATATGTATATGAGCTGATTGACTCTTTAAACTTCAAAGAAGATTATATCAATACATGGAAAAATGGTGTTGCACGAACAGTTAAAAAGTATATCAAAGACGGTGAAAAAATTGAAGGCAAGTGTCCTGAATGTGGTGGAACTGAATTTATTTTTGCTGAAGGATGTATTCGCTGTTCAAAATGTTCATGGAGTAAATGTGGATAAATATATGACAACCGAAGGTGAATTTATAAATCATTGTGATGAACCAGAATGTGGATTAGGCGCATTCTGGTATCATTGCCCTTGCTGTGGTAAAAGAGGTACTGACTATGGTGATGTGTGGTATTGGTATCAGGAAGATTATATGTATTCTAAAGGTGAAGAATCGAAAGAGTTTGAATGTGAGCATTGTGAAAATAAATTAAATGTTTCTTGGAATTCTGTAACTTTTTCGTTCGACGTTACGTATAATAAAAATATTTAAAATGAATGATGATATGTTGAATAAAATTCACAATAGATGCATTGAAAAGAATTATACCTTTTGTGGATTTGTTAACGACAAGTATGAAAATAATAAAAGTAAATTAGTCTTGCAATGTAATAAAGACTCATATAAATGGCAACCAACATATACTAGTTTTATTGACAACAAAACGGGATGTCCTAAATGTTATGGGAAAATAAAAAAATCAAAAGATGAAATGATGTTAGATATTCTTAATACTTGCTCGAAGAAAGGATATCGGTTTATTGAATTTATGGGTAAAGAGCTAAATTCCAAATCTAAATTCAGTGTTCAATGTTTAAAAGATTATCATATTTGGCAGCCTAGCTATAATAATTTTATTATAAAAAATAGCGGATGCCCTGTATGTGGCGATACGTTAATGAGAACAGAAGAATCAGCAATGGAAATTATTATCAAAACGTGTAACAATAAAAATTATACGTTTGATGGATTTGTAGGAAATTATTATTCTGGCGCAAAAGTTAAATTAAATTTAAAATGCAATCATTGTAATTGTGAATGGATGCCAGCTTATTATAATTTTATACATAATAACAGCGGATGTCCAAATTGTAGAAAATCTAAAGGCGAATTAATTATAGCTGAATATTTAAAAGAGCGTAATATTGAATTTTTTCAACAAAAAACATTTAAAGAGTGTAAAGACAAAAGATTATTACGATTTGATTTTTATCTTCCCCTATATAACATGTGTATTGAATTTGATGGTTCTCAGCATTTCATATCGAAAAAAGTATGGGGTGGCGATAATCATCTAAAAATAATTAAAATACATGATGATGCGAAAAATATGTTTTGTATTGAAAATAATATCAGTTTATTACGAATCAATTATAAAGAAAATGTAATTAATAAACTTATTAGTGTGAATATTATATAGTAAAATATTTTCATTAAATTAAATTTATTTTAAAAAATTGTAACATTTCCCATATCCAATACGTATAATAAATATAAACAATAATGACTATAACTGGATTTACTGGCAGTAATATTACGAAAGCCAGCGAAATAATAACTGTAAATAATAATAAGTGTATGAAAAAACAAGTAAAGATTGACGAGAACTATTTTCTTGTCGCACACGAAGCTAATTCTAATGTAGCTGTCGAAGTTACTAAAGATGTTAGTCATATTATAATTGTTGATGTCTCAGGATCAATGAGTTATGACTTACCTGAAATCAGGAAAAATCTAAAAAATAAAATTTCTAACATGGTTAAACCCAATGACGTAGTTAGTATTATTTGGTTTTCAGGTAGAAATGATGCTGGCATCTTGAAAGAAGAAGTCCAAGTAAATTCATTAAAACAGCTGAACGATTTGAACGATGCCATAGATCGCTTTTTAAAGCCAATCGGGATGACTGCATTTGCTAAGCCAATTGAATTAGCTAGCGATATTATTGATAGAATTTCAATTAATAAACCGCAACTTGCTCATTCTCTGATGTTTATGAGTGATGGATATAATAATGACGTTCCGTTTACAAACGTCATAAGTGCTTTAAATAAAATATCCCCTAAGTTAGCTTCATCTGTGGTTGTTGAATATGGCTGGAATGCGGATTCTCGAAGATTAACAGAAATGGCGGGCATTTTGGGTGGAGAAAAGATAAGTTGCTCTGGATTAGAAGAATATGATGTTGTTATCGGCAATGGCTTAAATAAATCACTAAAAGGCGGTAAAAAAACCTTAGTAGACATTACTGACAAATATCTTTACGATTTTGCCTTTAGTGTTGCTGATGGAAGTGTACTACTATATAACATCGTTAATAATCAGATTTTGGTTGGCTCTGATGTTAAAGAAGTATACTATTTCACATCAAAGGAATTAGAATCTGCAACATATAGTGAGTTGCATGACGTAACACCATTATACGCAGGAATTTACTTACTATCCGACGCACTCAAAAACGATGACGCAGAAAAATTATTCTATATTCTAGGTGACAATCATTACTACAAAATGCTTGCAAATGCTTTTGGTAAACAAAAACTAAATGCATTTAAATCAGCTATTAAGGATTGTGTTGGTGATGTAGCTAAAAGGTTTCCTGATGGTGGTGGTCGTCAAACAATTACCAAGGTTAGTGATGATGCATATTGCTTGATGAACCTAATAGGTGATTTAGGTAATTTGGAAAATTGCTTATTCTATCCAAATCATGATTCGTTTGAATACAATCGTATTGGCAGAAAGAAAGTAGCAACTGGAAGCGTTTTAACTGATGCTGACAAGCAAAGACTTACCGAAGCTAAGAATGTTGATGAAGCAGCAAAGATTCTGAAAGAACTTGAAGAATCAAAGGTTGATGTAAAATTTGTTAACAGCAATCCTAATAGGGGTTATTCACTTACTGATTTGGTTTGGAATGAAAAAAGGGCTAATCTATCAGTACTTATTAAAATTGATGGCGAAGTAATGCTGCCAAAGAATAAATTCGGTATTGATAACGTAGTTTCGTACAAATTCAATACATTTACTTTGATTAAGGATGGTATTGTAAATGTTGAAAAACTTCCGTTGAACTACACCAAAGAATTAGCTGATTTATTGTTTAATAATAAGGTTAATTTTGAAGATGAATTAAATATTAAAGGCAATGGTGATATTGATAGCCATTATATCATTGTTGACTTATCATCACTTCCAATCATTAACAGAGGCATGGTAAAAAGTGTTTCAGCTAATGCATTGGCTAAGCAAGAATGGGAACTTAATAAGTTGCAAGGTGAGAAGAAAGTATATGACTTCTATAGGAAGCAATTGTTTCCAAAAGAAAGTAAATCATTTGTTGAACTACTTGGACAAGAATGCGCTGATTGGTTAAAAGAAGTTGGAGTCACTGATTTCAATGGATTTGCACCAAAAGTTGTATCTGTAGAATCAACAGACTTTTATATGTCAGTTATTCTTGAAACCAAAATCAAAGGCTTATCATCACTGCCAAAAGTAGATGATGTATTAGCTAAGATCGTAGCTAAGAAAGAATTGAAGTTAGGTGATTATGTTATGGCTGATGCGATTGCTAAGTATCAAGCACAGACTGAATCGGATTTATTTAAATCACTTTCTGAAGATCAACAGAAGGGTATATTGAAAACATACTTGGAAACTAAATCAACCATTTTGAACAAGCAAAAGAGAAAAATTATGCAGCAAATTGCTCAGATTAAGTTCTCACTGATCTTGTCAAAGAAATGGTTTACTGAATTCAAAACTTTCGATGAAAATAAGTTAGCACTTACTCTTGATGGTCAGACTTTAGATTTCACTTTTGATCTATGTGAAAAAGAAGAAAAAATCTAAATCTATCAATTTAATTAAAATGTTACAAAAACCTTATAATACTTAAGTGTTTTTGTAACATTTTCTATGTCTAATACGTATAATATAAGTAAACAATTTTATAAACCAACAATTTAAAAACAAATGAAAAAAATCAATTTTATTATTATGGCAATCATTGCCATTGGAATGTCCCTCTCAATTACGTCATGTAGAACCTATCACGAAGATAAGTACATCGATGTTAAACCCAATCAAACTGCGTTTGTTATTCCATTAGAAATGGGTACTGCAAACCAAAAACAATTAAAATCATTAGAATTCCTTAAACAACATCAAATTGCTGCAAAACGTATCCAAATTCCTACTGTATGGCATAGTAAGGGATATATGTGGTTCTCTGGTGAATTCATTCCAACTGTTGCTGTTATCTTAGTAGACAGAACTCCTATAACACGTGAATGGACAAGTGTTGAAGGCACAGGAACATCAGGTAAAAATCAAGCTGTTGTCGTAGAATCCAGCAACTCAATTGGGTTTAGAATTAATATCACATGCACTGCAAGTATTCTTGAAGAAACTACAGCTACATATCAATATTGGTATGGTGGAAAAACTCTAGGTGAGGTTATGGATGAAAATGTAAGATCGTATATTCAAGAAAACCTATCCACAAATTTCGGTAGAAGAGAATTAGCTGCATGTCAAAATGATAGAAGTGCTGTTTTCAAAGTAATGAAAGATAGTACGATTGCTTTTTTTGAAAGACGTGGCATTACAATTGATAATATTGGTTCTGCTGGAGAATTTAGTTATTTGAATGAAGAAATTCAAACAGCTATCAATACAGAATTTGTAGCTAAAAAGAAACGTGATGCTGCTGTAAATGAAGTAGCTGCTGCTCAACTATACGCACAAGCTTCCGAAGCAATTAAAGCACAGAAACAATTAGATGCAGACATTACTGTTAAATTAGCAATGGCTGAAGCAATTAAAGAGGGTAAGCTCCCTATGCCTGCAACATTAGTGGTTGGAAGTGGCATGTCAATGTTTGATATTTGGGGTATTAAAAACATGGGAAGCAAATAATATGAAAGCACTTATCTGGAAAACAGTATTAGCAATTATAATTGGCATCGTATTGGTCATGGCATTTATTGGGTCACAATACTTAATTAACCAAGAATTCGCTAGTATGGCAGCCTCTCAACTCAATGACGATAGCGCATATGTTACGCTAAAAACAATTAATAGTAATATTTTTGCACTGAAATTTGTAACGATTGCTGCTATGGCAGCGAACATTTACCTCTTAATCGTTAAACCTTGGCTGAATTACTTCAAAAAGTAAAGAAAAAATAAAACGATAATATAATGAAAATAAGCACTTTAAGTATAAGTGCTTTTTTTTTTTCACTTTTTTTTAAAAATACTTTGCTTTTCTTGTAACATTTTATACCTTTGTTACGTATTTAAGTATACAAAACAACTAATAATTTAAAACGAAATAATCATGAGAACTATTACCTCAACATCGAATTCCATTTTCACAACGACTAGTATCGTAACAGGTACATCATGTCGTAATGGCAATGGTATATCAAGTTTCAATTTTTCAGGAAGAAATATTGGAATAGATACGGGTTTTAGTTTAAAAATGTAGTGATACATTATATAAGATAAACGAAAAACCCGAATGCTAACAAGCTTCGGGTTTTTTTGTTCTTTGTCATGCTGGTAGAAAAAGTCGGGTTAGTACAATGGTAGTGCGTGTGCCTGCAAAGCATACTATGACGTTTCGATTACGTCACCCGACTCAATAAATTACAAGGGTTTGTAGCTCAAAGGCAGAGCAATTGTCTGTTAAACAATAGGTTGGAATATCGTAATTTCCCATTCCCGCAAAATATATTTTTCGAACTTTTAAGTATTTATGTTAAGCATAATGTACTATGAATAGTAAAAGTTCGAGATTAAAAGAAGAAATTAAAGATTTAAGATTAAAAGGATATGGTTATAATCAAATTAGTCGTGAGTTACAATGTGCTAAATCAACAATTTCATATCATTGTAAAATATTAGGGTTAGACGAACCAATAAGAGGTAAATATTTGAGTGATATTGATATTGAAAATTTACGTGAATATTATAAAACGCATACAAATGAAGAAACTGCTAAACATTTTAATGTTTCGTCCTCAACAGTTAAGACGTATTCTGATAAAAAAATGATAATATATACTGATTCTGAAAATAAAAAAAGAAACTATGAAAGAATAAAATCATATAGGCAAGAAACAAAACGAAAAGCTGTGGAATATTTGGGTGGTAAATGTGTGGTTTGTGGTTATGATAAATGTATTTGGGCATTAGATTTTCATCACCGTGAATCCGAAAAAAAAGAATTTACCATATCCAAATATACTAATCATGGTTGGAATATTATGAAATTAGAATTAGATAAATGTGATTTATTATGTGCTAATTGTCATAGAGAAACACATTACAGGGATGTATTCCCTCTGCCTGATAAGCAGTTGAAAGGATAATTGGTTACATAAGGGTTCAATTCCCTTCTTCCCTACAAAAACGTTGCAACGTTGAATAATCAAAAGTGTATAGCATAACGGGAGTGCTGCTTGAGAAAACAGGTGAATATAGGTTCGAATCCTATTATGAATTTGATTATTTGTTAATATTTGGAGGGTAGCACTCAATGGTGAGTAACTAGATTTGAACCCTAGGCTGTCTTCACGGATAAGGGTTCGATTCCTTTACTCTCCGCCAAGTATCGTATTTAATGACAGAGTGGATAAATGTGACCCTGCGTGAAGCGGGGTGTCTTCCGAAAGGATGACCGTAGGTTCGAATCCTACTTAGATATGATGCTCGATATTAGATTTTTATCATAACAATTGCACTATTATCAATCATGGTGATAACAATGCAAAACATATGATAATAACACATGGAAGATGAAATCATCGTTGGGATGGTCACTGTTTCGAAAACAGATGGTACGTAAAGTATGGGTATCGTGCACTCCTTTTCCTCAAATGAATTTTACTACAGATTTAATTCATTTCTTATTATTAATAATATTGGTTATAATATCGAGATATTTTTGTGATGTTTCCTTTTTAAAGTATTTTTGTTGGGACGAATCAATAATACATATTTCAATGCCTTGTTCTAAACATGCTTGAAATTTACGATTATCATTATTCTGAATTTGATTATATTTATCTACGCCAAATATTGGTTCATAATGAAAAATTCCATTTAGTTCAAATGCAAGTTTAAGTGAAGGGATATATATATCTAATTCTGAATTAATAGCATCTTTACGATTAAAATGAATTTCTAAATCGGGATAATATTT
>Ga0302271_10003499_pt1 | contig 13237 bp, 12 predicted proteins | sample III_Bog_N1_1_FD_198767 | JGI IMG/M metagenome (GOLD analysis project Ga0302271, IMG submission 198767) | Peat permafrost microbial communities from Stordalen Mire near Abisko, Sweden - III_Bog_N1_1 | ecosystem: Environmental > Terrestrial > Soil > Wetlands > Peat | place: Sweden: Abisko... | reverse complement strand
TATAAACACTATTTATCTGATAATTAAAATAAAATAGAGGAAGCGAATATTATTTGAATTGAAAAGAGGTAAATAATAGACTGAATTCAAAATAGTTAGGATGAGGAGGGACTTCTTTATTAGAATTTAATTGCCTTGAACTATATATTAAGTTTTAATTTCTTCATATTCGATTACATTTAAGTATCGTTTTAAAGGAATTTTTTTTCTCCATAAATAGAGAAGAAAAAAAATGAATAATCCATTTGATTTTTTAAAAGATAAGCCACACCAATAAAAAAAATTATTAGCTTGAAAGAGCAACAATGGAAATGATATCTTTAATCAAAATAATAATTTTTTAATGATTAAAGCTTGAAGAAATAGAATAAAAAGAAAATAATTAGTTGTTTGATATGTGTGAGTTTCTAGGTTTTCGCCAGTGAATTGCAGTATTCTCAATGAATTTGAAGATATTTGCCTTTAATTATTAAAGGCATTTGTTAATGATTAACTCCATTTCACATTACACAGAATTTCTAATATCATTAGCTTCTTGCAAAATCAATGGCCAAAAGCAATTAGTTTGATGTTTTCAATAAACAAAACAAAGAAGTTAGACTGAAATTAATTATCAAATTAACATTTATTACAATAGTTATTTAATCAGAGTCTTCAAAAATGTTGAGTGAGAATGAGAATATTGAGCAAAATAAAAGAGAAAAAGTTAAATTAAAAGTTAGAACTAACATCATATCTATGATTTTTAGATTAAAGTTTTCAAAAAATCTTTCTTCCAGCTGATTTGAACAAGAAATTTTTTGTTATTATTATCTTCTTTTGATATGAATAATTGGGAGTTTAAAGAGATTCAAAAATAAATAATATTTTTCTTGATTCAAAATTCTTTGAACTCTTTTTCTGATTCTTCTTGCAGTGGCTTGCTTATCAAACTCAACAAAGCATAAATATGCCTCACCCCAACAGTTAAACAAGAAATATGGTGCAAAATCAAACAGAAAGGTTTGTTCTTTTTCACATTAAAAAATTCTCACAATCGTAAGCAATATTATCTTCTAATTCCATTCTAATTATTGCTGATATTTTTAAATTTAGAATCTGCTTCACAAAATAAGATTTTTAGCAAATTTTAATGGCAACAAAAAGAAATAAATTTATTTATTTAGTAATTAAGTAGCTAAAACCAAAAAAGATATTAAATACCATTTTTATGGAAAAATAAGCTAAATTAAAAGTTTTCTTTATTTTTCTACATAGTTTTAAATTATTGAACAAGCATAATCCCTCCCCAAAGGAAAACTAGTGCTAAATTGAGTTCTTAGATTTAAAAATTTTGTTTAAAAAGAATAGGTAAGAAGAAAAAAGTACTGCAAAAATGCTAAAATGATAATGAACCCTCTTCACTTCTTTTTTTTTTATTTATCAGCAAGCAGGTACGTAAATAACCTGAAAAAAGAGAAATATCCTCCTCCTTGATAATGTATTCTGTGTTTAAAGCTAGCAAAACTTATTATTTTTCGTTTTTAGCAAAGAGCAACTTATTTTTTATTTGATAAAGCCAATTTTTTAATCATTAACTAGCCTCTTTTTGCGCAATGCAAATAAATTGAAAATTAATAATTATTAGCTTTGTCATGTTTTTCCTCTTCATTTAACTATCATTGTCTCTGAATAACAATAATTCGCTAATTCTTAAAATATTTTTAAGCTATTCGCTCTTTTTCAGTAACTGGACAAATAGTTGAAGACAATTTTTTTATTTGTGGGCAAGTGGGGAGAATTTAAACGAGTAGATATTCAAATAATTCCAGATCGTTGTCGATTTAAACCTGGTGGATCAGTTTAAAAATATCTATTCATTTTTGCTATCAGAAGGCGCAAGAACCTAATAATAAAAAGAATTCTCATCAAAACACAATTTCAATTAACATTCAAATACACAAAATTATTAACCCAAGAGTCTTAGAGAAAACAGCACCGAACTTAGAGAGAGAGAACATGAACAAGCACTCTTCTACCTCTCAACTATCAAACGTCAATGTCATTTAGCAAGGATAGTAATAGAGAAACATCTCAAGTTAAATGATCTAACCACGAAATAAATTTCATGATTTGCCTCTTCTTTTCCGTCACAATCCTCATCACTCAAAGTAAATGCAATCCGCCCTCTAAATATCAGCCGTCAGAGCCCCACATATCTCCTCAAACCGCAATAATAATTAATGTCCACCCGAATAACCTGAGATCAAAGCAGCTGGTTTTCAAAACCGTGGAATCTCTCATGAAAGACCTTAAATCCTATCAAAGCAGCCGAGCTTAAACGCTTTTTTGATGAATTCTACTGCTTAAAATTGTTTGTCAAGAAATACTGCCTCGACAGCTTCCCTTCCTCCTTGCACATCTTCTTCATCTGCATTTAAACTCTCAGAATCCGCCAACTCCAATTCTGCAAGTGAGTAATCAAGAAAATAAGCTCTGATCGCTGCGTCGGCAGGACAAAATACATCTGCTAAAAACGAAGGGAGCTAAAAAACTTTTCACGTTAGTACTTCTGCGTTTGAAAGTGGAGCCATTACATCTACTCTCCTTCAAGCAGCTTAATAGTCTTCAACTTTAGGGATAAATCAACGCTAAGCAAGTACCTCTGAAGGAAATAAACATCTAAGTTATTTTTCTCCATAAAACCATCTAAATCAACCTGTACTTGGAAGCAGTAATTAACATAATTTAGAATTCGCGCAAACATTCTAATATACTAATAACCAAAGTAATTAGCAATTGCAGGAGAGTTCTTCAATAAATACTAGCAATGAAAAATACAAAGTATTTCCATTCACACCTGCTTCAATTAAATCTGAAGTAAACAACGAGAATAATTCTCAAAATCACGAAAGAGAAAATGAATATATTTACAATTATTCCGCAAATGAAAGATCTCCGGTTTCTGTTATTCCAAGTAAGCAACACCAAGAAAGTGCAAATAGAAGTTCCTCTCATAGCCACAAGTAGTCTAGCTCTAAGATTAACAATGTCCTGACATTTGGTGAGAATGAAAATATGAATACTCTAGAAGATAAGTACACTGCTAAAAAATAATTGTAACACTTATTAATTCAAAATCCATCTCCTTAGAAAAACTCTAGAAATTTCTAATCAGCTTGTCTTGAAGACAGACCTTCACCAACTAGGCAAATACCATAAAATCTAGATTAAGTTTCATAATTTGGAACTAACCATTCAAAGAGCAGTATCTAGGAAGGCTTTTACCCCCTTAATTATCCTAATTAAATTGGTGTATGTGGGGATTGTTCACTTCGATAGCATTCTTAAGATCGTGGAGCTTCTTAGTTTAGAAATGAATCAATCTAAACCAAGAAAATTACTAACACCAAGCAAGCAAAAGTTGATGCTTATTCCTCATAAGTGAAAGAGCTTATTCCTCAACTTATTACTGCTCTCAAATCAATGGAATTTAAATCAGGAGATGTAGAGAGGTTCCTAGATTCCCAGGAGAGATAAATCGAGGGTGGATTTGTATAGCTCATTTCTCATTTAACCACAGTAAAAGAATAGTTATTGAAGACTATTGATACTTGTAGAATAGAGAAAAGAAGGAGATACAATGAGATCAATAAATTATGCTCTAAAAGTCTTGAAGATATGGTCAATTCTTAGCAAGATATTTAGATGAATTATGAAAAAATTGTAGCAGAATTTGAAGAGTAATAAGTAAATATTGTCATGTAGGCCTATAACGATCGATAACAAGAAGCTTGGAACATTCTAGTCAGATCAAGAGGAGCAGAATTACTTGAAGTGCTTAAGTTTGATGCAAGTACTCTAACTTCTCTTTAAGATTCAATTGGTTTTACTGCACTCACCTCCTTGAAACGACTTCGAACCACATTCATCAAACAAAACAACAACAGCTTGGGTTCTCATCCTAGCCCATCTGGAAGTCCTATAGGTAGTAGATCTAATTCTAAAAAACAAATTTCTCCTTTTCGATCAAGGAAAAACACTTTGGAAAATTAAAAGAGAACACCTAATAAATAGTCATGTTTGAATAACACTCTCAATGATAGTAATTACAATAATCACAATAACAGCATTAATATTTCACATTGCAGTCATGGAGGGAGTATCTCGAACAATTCTCATAATAACAGTTCGTTCTTTTAAAATCTAGAAGCATCTTTCATTCAAAACTAACAAGATAAGGCAATAACGCAAATTCAGCAGGAGTGTTTTTCAAATGATAAAGGCAGGGTTGTGTAGAGGTAGAATAGTGCTTAATCAAGAGTAAAGTAAGGTACAAGTGTGTATGTTTCTTTCGATAATCAAGAAGCTTTTAAAATTCCATAAGAGCAAGAAAATAAAGAAAACACTTTTACAATTGCGAATGGAACTGCTCCAGAGCATAAATTGATCTACAATGATAGACCAAGCTATTCTTCTAATTAGCAAGGGAAAGTACCCATTGTAAGAGCGAACTTTTAGATTCCTATTCAAGAAATTAAAAATAGAAACTTTTGCAAAGATAAGACTCAACCCATCAACAAAGAATGCAATAGCCTGTATCGATAAGGAATGCAGGGAGCAGAGATAAGCTAGTTGAACATAATAGCTGCGTAAATGGGATTATAAAATAACAGATTTTCAAATAGTTAAAACCATTCTAGCAATACTAAAGAATTAACATAACAGATTTATTAAGGTAGGAATTCTGTTCGTATGGAGGAAGTGATTGAAGAAGAGAAATGGAACTCAACACCAACAGAAACAGCTAGGTTATTCAATGAAACCTAAGGAAAATAAGGATAAAAAGATGCTTGCACACCTGATTTTGCTTAGGTAGCTTCTTCCTCTGAATCGTTACAGTACGGATAATAAGTGCAAGTAAGTAGCATTTCAGGTAGCCCTCATTCTTCTAAGGAAACCAAGTAATCAAATAGAGCATCTCTCTCTGAATAATAGGCTTAAAAGCACAATAAATTCAATGAAATGATCAAAGCTGTTCAAGCTAATCAGATACAGAGAAATTAAAACTGCTAAACAATTTTATAACGAGTATCAGACAGCATCAGAGACAGCAGTTCTGCTTAGTCTTCAATTCAAGGAGGATAATCGCATAACCGTTCAGACAGTACATAGATGTCTAGCGTAACAGCGGTTAACTCAGCTACTCGATGTGAACGAGCTTCCTCTTCTCATGTGAAGCTTGCAGGTGATGCATCATAGCTGAAATTTAGTTTAGAAGAACTGCTTTATAGACCATCAGTTGACAGCTTAAATCCAGCTCTTCAGAAAGAGTTCTTAAGATACCAAGTTCCCATTGAGGAGGAGAGTGAGAAGGGATTCAATATTTTGGGAGAAACATAGAGTTCGGGATATAAATCAACTGTTGAACAAGGAAGTTCAAAGGAGAAACCGAGATAATTTTATATGCCATTTGCAAATCCAATTGACTATTGAATATTATAGTTTTATGTAGATAATTAATAAGATTTGTATTAATTTTTTAAGAAGTTGTATTTTTGTTTGTAAATATTATGGAAAAATAGAATTATTTTATGTAGATTGTATACTGAGTGCAAAGAGGAAGATACGAATATTTTCTCAAAGATCCTACTGCTAAAAGAACCTAAAAAGATAAATCAATATGAAATAAAGGAAAAAGTGGTACTTTGTGGGTGAATGAGGTGAGAATAATTAGTAAAATAATGATCCAAACAAATATAAAACGCAAAGAAATCAGAAATAATTGCTCTTTTATTTTGCATCACAAAGTACCTCTCTTGTCAGCTTTTGAAAGCCTAAATTGCATCTACTAGCTCCTTTAAATCATAATCTTGTCAAAATCTTCAAAAATTTAAGATACAGGAAATCTATCTTTTTCAAAAAATAAATTCCTCTCTATTTTTAAATATTATTTAAAATATCATACAAGCTCATTTTCAATTGATCCTCTTTAATTATGATTGGAAGAGAATTATTATTGAATCAATTCCAGTTTCGGATTGAAAGAAATTGATTATAGAAAGGAGTTGTTGAATACCTCTTTTCTATGAACGTATTTTATGTTTTTTACCAATAAAATCTCAAGTTCTAACACGAATACTCGAATCTCAGCAGATCTTCAAGCTAATAAGTGATTAAAAATTGATTTTTTTATCATAAAATTACCTTTGTTTTAAGAAGTTGCTTTTCTCAATTTAAATAGGAATTGATAAATAACTAAATTGAGAAAATATGTTATTTTTCTTCTGCTTTTTCTTTTTTTCTATGCTTCTGATGAAATCTAAGATCAGTCTTAATAGACGATATTAAAAGCAAGGGGAGGATTAGTGGACGAGTTAATAAAGTGTCGAGCGAAATCTACACAAAAGAATTAATTTACTCAAAAATAAAAAAGCAAACTAACAAATATTTTTAAAACCATGGCTGAAATGGAAGATATTAACATGCAGATAGAGCTGCTGTAGTAACAGGCACCAATACCCGCACCTCAAGTTCATCCAAGAGAGCAAGATGACCTTCATTTTCAACTTCGAAAATGCTGCAAAAACATTTTTGAGGATCTAAAGACTCTAGAGGATTATGAGCAGACAATGAAAAAGGAGAAACAGAAATAAAAAAAGGCCAATAAAGATAAAGATAAGGCTCCTGATGGTGTGGAAGAGAAAGAAGCTGATAAAGAAGCAGGTGTTCTTAATGCTGAAGAAAAAATAGCTGAAGTAGCGGTTGAGGAAGAGGCACCTGTTGAGGAAAAGGAAGAGGAGAAAAATGATAAAAAGGAAAATGAAGAAGAGGACGATGAAAATACCGTTGTCGACTGTGATCTACTATTCATTATGGATTGCACAGGCTCTATGTCTTCTTATATCAATATGTGCAGGACGTAACTCTTCCTTATTGTAGAATAAGTGAAGAAATAATTCGAGAACTCAACTCTCAAGATAGGTTTTGTAGCTTTTAGAGATTTCGGAGATGCTCAATAATTCGAGACATACCCTTTTACTACTGAGTATGATAAACTTAAGACATTTATCAATGGGCTTTAAGCGACAGGAGGAAACGACACTGCAGAAGACGTAGCCGGAGCCTTTGCTTGTGCACTTGAGATGCGTAAATTATTCCATAAATTAATTAGTATGATTCAATTATCTGACTCTTTTTGTTATTAATAAACTAGACTGGACATGCGAAGCGAAGTATGCCATTTTAATCACAGATGCCTATCCACATGGAAATAAATATTCCAAAAGTAATGGTGGAGATAGGTATCCAGCTGGTGATCCTTAAGGAAGAGTCCCAGAAAACTAAATTGTGCAAATGATCAAGAAGGGAATATGCTTCTATGGGCTGGATGTTTCAGCTACTTCAAACTAGATGTATTAGGTATTTAATCAGGCTGTTTTGAGATAAACAGGAAAAAACATGGAAAGAATGAAAATGAGTAATGCTTAGAATGGAAACAACGCAAATGGAGTTGGAGGGGCTGGGGAGTTACCTGCTTTTGCCAAGGCAATTTCGACATCAGTTACGAACACCATCACTGCAACAATCACAGCTAAGACTTTGAAATCTCAAAAGGATGTGTTTGACTCCAAAATCATGAGAATCATTAACAACAATAGAAAGTTTGGAACGAAATTCTCATAGACTAATGTGTCAGCTAAGACAGACGATTCTTCTGGAATGGATGAGTTCAGAAAGTACTCAAAAAGGAGAAACTTTGATGGAGGAGACTCTCCTTCAAGTTCAGACAGCTATGGCAGAGGAGATAGCAGTGATGATGAGTTCTATTATGACGATGAAGATGATATGTTCGGATATAAAATGAAGCCTGAATATCCAGTTGAACGTAAACCTAAAGAAGATCTACCTGCTTAGCCTTCAAGGGGAACTGGGAGAAATAACTTTTACAAATCTGCTATCGAGAGAGAGGAAGAATACTCTAATAATCTGAGTTGGATGTAAAAGCAAAAAAGATAAGACAGAATTTATATGGAAGGTGACATGATTCATGAAGACGATGAAGAGGAGAAGGAAGAGAAAGATGACCATGAGTATGTGAAAAAGAGAAAATAAAATAATTCCAAGTCCAGTACACGTCACTCAAGTAGCCATACTGCTTGGCTTTCAGATTAGGAATTAATTGAGGCACTTGAAGTACCAATGATGCCTAGCATTCGATTTGAACCTATTTAAGAGGATTATTCAGGAAAAATAGGACTTGAATTGTATGAGCCATTTTCATTTTAAAAAGAAGAAGTACCTGATAGACTTGCACCTGTTAAGGAGAAGAAAAGAGCAGGTGATGATGACTCTCGTGACAGGAAAGTCGATCCTTACATTAAGAAGCTATCTGAAGAAGAAACTAAGAAAATGTTCTAATCTATCTGCTACAGTTTCCACATCGATGACTCGAAGACAATTGACTGGGAGGAACCCTAACTTGTTCAGAATCAAATCAAGACAGTTTTCACAGTTAATAAAACTAAATTTTCAGAGGGTGCCATGCGTGATGCGTATCTTGCTTCTGATAAAGATTACAACATCGAACTTGTTGCAAAACTGCATAAAGAAGCTGACCTTAATAGCAAATATAACTTCCTCAAGAAAGAACTCACTGGACTCATTTTAGCTAATTTCTTCTTGACAGAGTTTAACCAGCGTATCCTCTTCACCATGAAGGAATAGGAACTTGTAAATATTTATGATTTTTTTTAAAATAATAATTAACGTTGTTTTGATTTTGCAGCCTCCTCAAATCCTGAGATTCGTTGATTGCTATATCTACGAAGTCATTGATGAAGAACAATCCAAGAATTCATACTTCTATTCTGTAGAAAATCTGATGAAGGGAGATTTCTAGAAATATAACAACAATGCAGGTTATGTTATTGATGGAGATCTGAGAAAAGAATCTTAGCTTTGTTAGGCCTTTTCGCACTTTACTTGGTAATATTCCCAAGGAAATTGTATGGTTGTCGATTTGCAAGGTACTGAAGATGGATAGTTAACCGATCCTTAAATTCACACTCTCAAGAAAACTAAGAAATTTGGGCAGGGAGATTTAGGTTATGAAGGCATCCTCCGTTTCTTCAGGACTCACACATGCACTTCCTTCTGTGAGGGGCTATCTCTAATTCATCCTAAGACTCATAGAGACATCAGTATGGATTACTAATTCGAAGATTTCCATGCTTTGCAAAAGCAATAAGTTCAAAAATAGCAACAGCTTAAACAAGAGTTTGACTATGAAGGAGAAGAAGCTTAGGATAAAAAAGAACCGGAGACACAATCAACCAATGAAGCTGAGAAAAAAGTTGAAAATGGAGTTGTCTAACCTGCTGTTGTAACTGACTCAACTGTTTAAAAACCAAGACTCGTTTCAAGTTACGTATCGACAATAACTCCAGAGGAGAGGGCAGAGAGAAAATACGTGACAGCACTTGACGAAGATAGAGATGGAGTTTTCGGTATTGATGACTTCTTTGAGCTGGAAATAGATGAAAAACTGATTGCATCTTCTAGCATTGTGAAATCAGCCAAGCCAAAAGAACGCCCTGCTGCAGCCGCTATCGTCACTGCACCAGTTGCAACTGTCCCTGTGAAACATGAAGAATTCGCAGAAGAATAAAATAAGGATTGTACAAGGTTAATTTGTTCTCTTTGCAAAAAAGTAGGAGAGTATAACACTAAAGAATTGCTTAATTCTAACAAAAAGCTCAACTAACTGGTGTGCAGCAACTGCGAACAGCTCTCTCGTGATTCAGCGAAATTGATTTTCGATTGTTCAGTGTGCAAGTCTGATTTTGAGGTTTCATCTTATGTCCTCAAATAGAAGCGTCTCGATAAAGCTACTCGCTGCGAAAAATGTTCTCTTTATTGATAAACATTATGTGATATTCGCTGTTTTGGAAAAATATTTTACTTTGATTGGTTTTAAGTTTAAAAAGAATTGAATTCAGTCTCAAGTATTCAAACTAATTAAAAGTGGGAAAGTTTGAATTGTTAGAATAGAATTAAAAAATATCTTTGATTAATTACCATCTTTAAGATTAAAGATAAAACTGATCAGAGGGATGAAAGGAAAGAAGGAAACAAAGAAATAGCGCTTTATTGATAAATTTGAAAGAGATAGAAGAAAAGGCAGAAATAATTAAAAAAATAAATAATTTAAGAGTTTTGTGAAATAATAAAGGGGGAAATAAGACAGGTATAAAATGAGTAATAACGAAGGCTACGTTGAATAAAATGATCACGATCGTACAAATTACTTTTAGTAGTATTAAGGATGTTGCTAATTGTGAATTATGATATAGAGCTGATTTAGGTCAAGCAAGAACCAAGATCAGCATTTTATGATAATAACTTCGAAGCACAGATGGATCCAAATAACAACAATAGCGCATCTTATCCAGTAGGTGGAGAACCCAATGCTGATGGAGGAGATCACCTTAAAATTGGAAGTGTATGAGCTTTTTCAATATTTAGAAACATTAGGAGAACAATCTTTTTCTCTTGATTCTTGTTCTTTGGTTTCATTTATTGTTTTTTTAACTAGACTCAAATATTGATTAGAAGATAAGAGAACACAGTCGATTTAAAACTCTTTGTCGGACAATTACCTAAGATATGGTAGATACTCTTTGCAAAATTGAAAGTATGGTAAAAGATTTTTATTTGAAAAGGGAAAAGGAACAAGTGAAGGAATTCTTCAGTAAATTCGGAAGGATCTATGAAGTCTAAATAATCAGAGATAATAAGGGACAACATAAAGGATGTGCTTTCGTTAAATTTGCATCTATGAGTGATGCAGAACGTGCTATCGATAGCGTGCGGAATACTGCTTTCCCTGGAGTGAGAAAAATAGCATTAGATTCTAGATTTGATTTGAAAATGAAAATATTAGATGAAGAACAATGTAGAAATTAAATGGGCTGATAACGAAGAAGAGCGTCTAGGAGTCAATTAAGATTCAGATCACAAGTTGTTCATAGGATCACTTCCGAAATCATGCACAGAGGTATGATTTATTATTTTATTTTTTTATTTTTCTTCAATCTTTTTCTTTTTCAAGCAAAATATCAGAGATATTTTTGAATATTTTGGAGAAATCGAAGAACTTCATCTAATGAAAGATAATTAATAAAATACAAGACAAGCATTCCTCAAGTTTAAGCAAAAAGAGAAAGCCCATCTTGCAATCCGCAACCTAAACTCTCAAGTTTATATTAACGACGCTGAGAACCCAATTGAAGTTAGGTTCGCTAAGAAGTATGTGAAACAAGAAATCGGCAGAATGAATGTAAGTTATCCATCATATTTTAAACACAAACGTTGAGAGGATTTAAGGAAAGAAAATGAGAAGATTAAATATTAAAGCTAAAAACTTAGCAAATACAAAAGAGTTCATGAAATATGAAAGCTCTAAGACTGAGAGAAAATTGAATTGTGGGAGTTGGCAGCACACTCACAAACTTCAACGGCAACAGCATGAAGCTAGAGATAATAATCCTAACGCATCAAGAAATATCACATCCACAGTACAGACAAACATCAGGACTCTAGAGCAATGATATCTCAAAAACAGGACAAGCATAAATGATCCAGAAATCACTTGAATTAGAAGTCAAACTAAAGATTAAAGGCATAATTAAGCCTTTCATATCTAATAAGCCCATCCTAAAATTTCATAATGAATAACAGTCCCTTAATTCATAATAATAAATGTGGTGTTAAATGTTGCTGTGAAATGTACCTCTGCGTTGTTGTCGTTGTGGTGCGTGTAGTGATGTGCAAAACTCGATCCTCTTCAAACCTATCTCCAACACTCATAAATCTACATATTATTTTTCTTTTTAGCACAATTTTTCAACTTTTTCAGATTTAGCTGCAAATAAATGTGGCACAGTAATGTAAAGCTCTAACTTCCTTTTTATTTCAAAATAGGTAATAAACCCCTCCATTCCAAGACCAGAACCAACAGTAGTCCCATCTCAAGTTAATGTATTAACATATGATTCATTTTCGAGAAATATCATTTATTTTTATATTTTAAAGTGGTAGAAAGTGTTCTTTAAGTATTACACTGATGAGAACGTACCTTACTACTTCCACCCACTTCTGAATACAAGCTCATTTGATAAGCCTTCCACAGGCTGTCTCATCCTTGATATTGATGGCACTTAAGAATACATTGATACAAGCGTAAAACTTTCCACAAGAAATGAGCCCGTTGTTATTAATGACCGCAAGGATGTTTGTAAGCAGTTTTCGAAGATTATTTGTGTTCTAGGATATAATTTAACTAACTTTTTATAATTTTGTAGATGGTAATATGAATGAAACTTGAAGAAAGAGCAAATAATTGAAGAATTCAAGATCTTTGACTTGCTTTTTGTTACTCTTATTTTCTAAACTTTTCCATATTTATTTTTTAGATGGCAAGAAGCATGGCCCTCCAGGAGCCAATCTCTTTATTTTCCATCTTCCAAACGATTACAGAGACTCAGATTTAGAGAAGCTCTTCTCTGAATTTGGAGAAGTTATCTCTGCAAGAGTCAACACACGCCCAGATGGAACCAGCAAAGGGTTTGGTAACCAATCAAGTATTAATTTAATCTCCTAACAATTTAACTTCAAAAGGATTCATAAGCTTTAATCTTCCAGAAGAAGCAGAAGCATCAATCGCGGGATTAAATGGCATGCAAATTAGAAGTAAGTTACAATTTTTTCTTCAAAACTTAATAATAATTTTTTCCACAGACAAAAGGTTGAAAGTAGAAATCAAAAAAGAAGGCTAGGAAGGTCCTTCCAACTAAAAGCAATATTCAGCTGGTTCTCTGAATCAAACTCATTTCCATCCCTTCTGATAACGCTAAAGAATATCTTAGATCTGCAAAAAATCTTATAAAACAATCGATTATTTCGTATCTTACAATTATTATTAAGCCATTTATTAAAAATAAATGTGCACATCCATTTTTAAACAGGATTATTTTGTATTCAAAAATGATTTTGAATTAAAGGTAAAGATAATAAAAAAGAAAGAATAAAAAGTAAATCAAAAGAAAAGAGGGAAAATATCTTTTGTTTTAATAATTTAAGAGCTTTTGGGAAGAATTAACAAAAATATTATAAAGAAAAGAATCGAGAAAGAAAAGAAGAAAGAAGGTGAAGAAGAAGAAGATATATTATCGTTTGCGTCTATCAAAGGTGTTTG
>Ga0302271_10003498_pt1 | contig 13238 bp, 11 predicted proteins | sample III_Bog_N1_1_FD_198767 | JGI IMG/M metagenome (GOLD analysis project Ga0302271, IMG submission 198767) | Peat permafrost microbial communities from Stordalen Mire near Abisko, Sweden - III_Bog_N1_1 | ecosystem: Environmental > Terrestrial > Soil > Wetlands > Peat | place: Sweden: Abisko... | reverse complement strand
AATATAAAATACCCCCTCAGCAGATATTGATTTTTCTTTCAAAACTGCTTATGAAAGTATTGGTAAAAGATAATTTAATTGAATAATTGTGTTGATTTGCTGTTTATCCTTGTTCTCCCTCTGATGGCAGTAGCTCAATGAAAAAAAAACACAATTTTTCTTGATTCTTTCTGGATGAATTAATCATCATGTTTCTATTACTTTGACAGTCTATTGTGCTTCCTTAACTAATACTATTCAAAAATATCATTTTATTAATTGATTATTATTATTATTCTCTTATTGATAAATTGCCATGACTTATGATACTTTAGTTATTAAATCATTTGAATCACAAGAAATCTCAACAAACTATTCAGCTAATTTCCAATTAATAGTCCTTTTGCTAATGATCTAACAACTAATAGTTTATTAATATGATTATATAAAATGTGAATCTTTTGTAATTTTAACTTTGCATGTCTTAATTCGATCAATAATCATGAATATTCTTTGAAATATTGTTATTCAAGTCACAAATTCACCCGATGTTTACATTATTCTCAATTAAAAATATGAGAAAAACACAAATTAAATAATATTTCTAAGACAATCTTCTGAGAAATAAATCATCATAGCTGCCACTCAACCAATTCGCATCAATATCTTTCCCACAATGATCGATTTGAATGGCTGTGAACATAACCTAGTATTCTTGCACTAAAGCTGAGTTTGTATGAACTGGTTATTCATTCATTGAACTCCGAAAGATTAATTAAGATCTCTCTCTGTGAATGCTTCAGAATCAATATCGCATGTGGGAGAAGAACAAGATCACAAAACATAAGAATAATCATAATTTATATTCAGAGGAACCTAACAGAGCCAATCTAATAATAAGAACATGAGCTCAGCGGATCTAGAAGAAGAAGATGATAGTCAGAAATTAGTCCATGCAATCGAAGCTATCTCCCTCGCTGAGACCAATGGAGACAAACCACTCCCAGGAGACTTAGCCGTTCTCACTGCGTACTTGGATACAGTCCCATCGTTCTAAAGACTCAAACGAGACCCTGAATACGACACACTCTTAGCATTAGCTGCGAGATGCTTGAAAGTAACGAAGTATTCAGCTGGAGATGTAATCTGCAAGCAATACGATCGAGGAGACAGATGTTACATTATCCTCTCAGGGAATGCCAGAGTGTATATCTACCTGCAAGAAGACAAGTTAAAAGAGATAGAGGATCTGCATGCTAAAATACAAGGAATTATTAGTTCAGAGGGAGAACACAGGGGAAACAGAGTGTACTTGAACAAACTCAAAGGATAACTCAACTAACTCAAGGATTTAACTGAACAAGACTGTTTGTTGCTTGATCTAGGCCATGCAAGAAGAAACAATGTCAGGAACAGCTAATTCAATGAGCAGGTGCAAGATGAATAGTAGTAATAATAACAGCAGTAATTGACTTCCCCTCCACCTGATGGTTAAGCTCCTGTAACAACCGTATCGACTTCATAGCTGTCAGAGTTTAAGCGAACATTTGAAAGGAAAGAAGGTACCTTCGAGGCCTATACAGTGAAGCGAGTGAATCAAATGAAAGAAAAAGACACATTTGGTGAGTTTTCGATTGCGAAAGGGGCGATGCGATCTGCATCTGTGATAGCATCTAGTGAATAATTGATTCTCGCTCATATGTCGCTAGAGGACTATTCTTCAGTGTTTGACTTCGACATCAAGCACAAGCAGAGACTAGCGAATACACTGTTGACATTCTTCCCGAGACTTGATTTCAACGTTGCTAATAGGCTAGCTTATTTCTTCACAGAACACTAGCTTCTTAGGAAATAAGTAAACCCAAAGGATATTCATTTATTAATGTAAAAGAATTATCTAATTGCTCTTTATTTTTTCTTTCTAATTAAGGTATTGTTTCGTGAAGGGGACATTGCAGATAGCATCTATTTCCTTGAAGAAGGTTCTGTTGAACTCAAGAAAGATGAAGCAGCTAATACATAATAATCTCTCAGCAAGAATGGATTAGAACTCTAGTAATCCAAGCAAAAAGAACTAAGCGTTGCTATTCTTCAAGCCAAGTAGTTCTTTGGGTACGAAATTGACAAGAAGAAGAAGAAGAAGTAAACTGAGAATGATAATCACCAAGAAGATGAAGACAGCCCTAAGAATGATGCTGGCTCAGTTGGTGTGCATTGGTGCAGTGTGAGTGCTTAGAGCTCGGCGACTAGAGTATAAGTGCTTAAGATTGCACATATGCTCTAAGTAGACAGATCATATCCGTTTATCAAGGTTATCAATAAGAAAGCGAGTAAATGCATCAATAGATACAATGAGAGATTCTTAGCTAGTTAAGTGACTTTCAACTAACGAAATATCAGTGCTATTACTGGGAATGTAAAAGATAAAAGTAATAATAATATAATTTCTGATAGCAATGGTGCTGTCGAATAATAATAATAATAATAATAATCTTCTGAATCTTCTTCTTCGATTTCTCCTCTGAAATCGAATAGAGCAAAGGATATTAATCTGTCCCCTTCGAATAGCAATCCAAACAGTAGAACATCTGGTATTAAACTAACTAAAGAATTTTAAATATTGCTTGAGAAGCAGCAATTACATTCTTCTGCTGGCTCATCATCTTCTCCGAGGAAGAGAGAATAATTCTTCAAGAATAATATCCCAGCAAGTCCAGATAATAGTAATCTCTCACCGACTAACAAAAACATTCTTGAGAAGAAGAAATCATCTTCACCTAGTCAAACTCCAACGTAATCTGGATTATCTAATCCTTAAAACGTTTCTCCTAGTCAGCTACGATCGCCTAAAGCAGTATCATCATCTGAAACAACAACACCTGCAATAACTGAAGATATAACCCATCCTAAAGGTGCGATATTTGAATACGCAGAGACATTCGAGTAAGCTAAGAAGCGATTACGATTGACTAAGCTCAATACACTCAAAACGAAAGATTAATTACCATAGTTCTCTTGTGCTTCTTCACAATACAATAGAATATTCAAATAGTTATCACAGCAATGTAGTACTCCTGATGCTGCTGATCTCGCATTATCGCCTCGAAAACGATAGTTATTCATTGAGTAACAGAACCAATTTAACAATGAGATAGAAGATTCGAATAATAAATAGTCATCAATAATCTTCCCTATTGGATTTGGAGGAATTGAGCAGGCATACAATGGAGGATTCACTGAAGCTGATGAAGTCTAGAAAGCTATTCAAGAAGACTAATAAGCATAGAAATTATAATAATTGTCTGCAGCTCATAAGATGATTCCTTCGTTATCATCATCTTCTTCTCCTTCTTCTTCTCCTCGAAAGAGAAAGTAGCTCTACATGCAAGGGAAGTAATCCTTGATTGATGAGGATTTCTTAATGCCTGAGGAGCTCAGTGATTTATACAGCAATAGTAGTAGAAACAACTTCGATGTTGAGGGTGTTTCGCCAAGAAAGTTCTACAATGGATCACCAATAGGGAGTTCAACAACTTAAGGATTCAAAATGATAATTAGAGATAAACATAAAACGATTAAGGAGAATAAATAAGCTATTTAGCTAGCAAGTTAAGATAGCAGTCATAGTAATAGTAATACCAGTCTGAAAAAAGAACAGAGGAAGACAAAATCACCATTGAGTTTAGAAGATCTAGAAGGGGAATCACCTTTAAGAAAGACAGTTTCGAAACAAGAGTCTACTAAGAAGATAATTCGCAGCTCGTTGCTAAGACTCAATGAAATTGGATGTGATGCAGCAGTTTAGAAGAAGCAGAAGAATAGTAGATTGCTAGAGGCTAGTAGAAATCATCAGAAGTTGAATCAAAATACTAATGAAGGATTGAGATTGCTATTGAAGAAATAATAGCAATAATAATAAGCATACCTCAATAGCATTCAAGGAGCTGATGATAATGGTGATGATAATAATCACAGACATGATGGACATATTGCTAGTAATGAAATCAAACCGTACATCAATAGAAGCAGGGATTAGCTTATGGGTAGTTAACGAAATTAAGGGGATAGTAATACAAATTAGGATGAGGAGGAAGAGGGGGAGGATAGTGCTATTAAGAATGATCTTATTCTTGGGTAGAAATCAACTTCAGCTCAAGAACAGGAAGTTAGCCCATTTGTCATAGTAGAGCCTCTTCAACAGCGAAGCAACAGCACAAAGCATCTTGTGTTTAAGAGGGAGAGAATAAAACTAGCAGCTGTTGGTCTTCATGGATTATTACCAGTGCAAACTCTATTAGTCTTTGCTAGCACTCCTTAGTAGACTTAGCAGCTGTTGCAGAAGCAGTTCGTGTCTCCTTCTGCTTCTGCATCATGTTCTCGTGTGCAATCACCCATGAAAGCAATCAAAGAAGAGAGATTGCCAGAAGGAGAAACTAGCTTCATTAACGAGACACACTTGATTCGGAAGAAATCACAAGGAAGATAATCATAGGATTAGAGCTAAGAATAATTAGAATATACAAAAGAGAAGAATCATCGTTCATAATAAGAAGTAGAAGATTAAGTAGAAGATGATCATAATGCTCCTGTATCTTTGGCTACTCTTCAAGACGATCATTACCCATAGCCTGTGTATCCATAAAACTAGCTTTCATTCTAAAAACAATCACAAAACTAACAAAAAGAATCTGTACTTCAAGTTGAATAGCAGCAGTAACAACAACTACGTAAGAGCATTATTCCGTTGCTTCCATTAAGCTAGCTAGATTCTACTGGATCTAAACCAAGTAGTTCTAATAGTACTACTGATATCCTTAAGCGACTTCCAGCTAGTCTGTCTGCTAACACCAGACATTCATTAAATGAACTGTTCTTGCATAATCAATGCACTCTGAAGCGTCCTTTGAATGTTAGACTGCCAATCAACCAGCATACTCAGCATAAAGCACAGACTAGCAGAAGAGATACTTTTCCAACTCTACCAGAGGAATATCAGACAATGCGATTAAGGAAGAATGATAGCTATAAGAACTAATTAGAAGAAGCACAATTTAATAAGCTTTCTCAGCAATAAACTGCTTCTTCATTGGGATCATAGCAACCTGTCAATAATAACAACAACAACAATAGTCTTCTGCTATTCCATTATCCGTAGACAACAACATCTTCATCGTTATCTTCCTCGTCAGCATTCAAATAAAAATCATTTAGCACACACACTATTCAATTCTTCTCTCCAAGGAACGATCATCTCAACAGCAGCATCCGAGATCTTGCAGCCATGACTAATCGAGATGGCATAGTAACAACAAACAATGGCACTACTAATACTAATACTACTACTACCAACTACAATAACAATAGTAACAACATTAGTTTATTTGGTTCCTCTAGAAAAGCTAGCATGCAAAGTGGTCCATCTCAGAAGGGGAAGCAAGTCAAAGGGAGAACATAGCTGATAGCTGGGGAATTCATTTAATAAGCGCAGATATCATCTGGATTTCGTGAACGATCAGCTAATCCAATTTAGATTCTGTGCTTACCTGTTTCAAATAGATCTTCGAAGATGAACTCACCTAATGCATCGTTAACAGCTCCCTCGTTCTGTTAAGTTGACCCTTCACCTGAGAAGCCAATGAAATAAAGGCAAACTATTTAAAGATTCCCTTTTCCTATTCTGCCTTAACATACTAATAACAATTACAACAATAATAATACTAACACGAATAGTAATAGTAATTACTGCTAGGTATCAGATAGAATTCATGCCAAAAGTAATAACAATAGCAATGGTATTCCCAATAGTAATAGTAGTAATAATGGATTTACTGTTCCTAAGGATTAATTCAGTTTGAATAATAGTAAAGCTTTCTCGAGATCACCTATCAGAAGATTGTCTTGAAGCATTAAAAATAAACCAAATTAATCATTAATCATCTCTCTCTCATTTGTACATAATTTTCAGATAACTCTTCATTCTCTTTTTTGTTTTCTCTCTTCTAAAATTATAGAATTAAATTGCAAAATAACTGATAGATTTCTATAAATTGATCTTGTTGAAGATTCTACCATTGAAGAGGAGAGATAGCTATTTAGTGAGATATGCTTAATGGGGATTGCCAGATATTTAAACAAAGGGGAATTATCTGATTTTAAAAAAAGAGAAGAAGCTGGGAACATCTCAAATGTATTAAATCTCTCTGGGAGAATCTATCTGATGTGAATATTAACATCTAAAATGAAGCAGTTCGTTCAGTTTTTGCTGATTCTTAAGAAAAGAGAGAAGAGAAAGAAAGAGAGAGAGAGATGAGTCTTATTATTTATTTGAAAAATAATTCTTCAAACAAAATAACAAACAAAACATTAGATTTTTGAATAATATTAATTAGATCCCATCAGCATCTCATGGTTTAGAAAGAAGAACAGCCTTCTGAGACTAAGAAGAACCACATTCCCTTAGACGAGGGTGATATCTCCTTGCTAAAGACTTATGGTATGGGTCCATATGCGGAGTCCATCAAATCCACTGAAGAAGAGAACAAATCATTGATCACGAAGATCAACAAGCTTTGCGGAATCAAAGAGAGTGATACCGGTTTATCGCTGCCTTCTCAATGGGATCTTAAAGGTGACGAAATGCGCTTGCAATAGCAGCATTCCTTGTAAGTAGCTCGTTGCAATAAAATCATCCAAGGTGATTAGCCTAACGAGAACAAATACATGATCAGCATTAAGCAGATGGCTAAGTTCGTCGTTGGACTCGGCGAGAAACTAGCTCCAACAGACATTGATGAAGGCATGCGAGTTGGTGTTGAAAAATAGAAATATTCAATATAATTGCCTCTCCCACCTAAAATTGATCCATCTGTTACGATGATGACTGTCGAGGACAAGCCGGATGTGACTTATCAAGACATCGGTGGTGCAACAGAGCAATTAGAGAGATTAAAGGAAGTTGTAGAAATGCCTATGCTCAATCCAGAGAAGTTCATTGAGCTTGGTATTGACCCACCTAAGGGAGTGCTGCTGTTTGGTCCTCCAGGTACTGGTAAGACACTCACTGCAAGAGCTGTGGCGAACAGGACAGATGCATGCTTTATTAGAGTCATCGGATCAGAGCTAGTTCAGAGATACGTAGGAGAAGGTGCAAGAATGGTCAGAGAAATCTTCTAATTAGCCAGAACCAAGAAGGCCTGTATTATCTTCTTCGATGAAATCGATGCAATGTAACAAAACAAGCATACAAATGATAAAAACATAGTTACTAGCTTGATTTTATACAAAGACTTATCTGAATTTGTTTGAATTATCTTAGTGGTGGTGCTCGTCATGATGATGGTGCTGGTAGTGACAATGAAGTTCAAAGAACAATGCTTGAAATCGTCAACTAACTTGATGGCTTTGAGAGCAGAGGTAATGTCAAAGTGCTCATGGCTACTAACCGTCCTGACACGCTAGATCCTGCCCTGCTGCGTCCTGGAAGACTTGATAGAAAGGTAGAATTCGGATTACCCGATCTCGAAGGAAGGACGCATATCTTCAAGATCCATGCAAGACACATGAGCATGGAGAAGAACATTAGATTCGAGCTGTTGGCTAGATTGTGCCCATCCACTACAGGTGCTGATCTCAGATCTGTATGTACAGAAGCAGGCATGTTCGCAATTCGCTCAAGGAGAAAAGCCATTAGCGAGAAAGATTTACTAGATGCAATCGAGAAAGTCATCAAAGGATATGCTAAATTTTCAGCAGCTTCGAAGTACATGGTGTATAATTGAAAGAGAACAAGATGTCAAGGACAAATAGACAAATAATCCAAAAGAGAAAGAGAGAGATTTTTGCAGAGAGATTTCTTCGTTAGAAGAGGCATTCAGGGTGTCTAAAAGAAGAACGAATCTTTCCATGTTATGTTTATGTTGTGTCTTCGAATTCTTACAAAGAAAAGCTATTTTAGATGACATTTTCAATATTTTATTAAGAGTAGCAGGTGGAAGGTATTTATCCATTGAAACGATTATTCAACAATAGCTTAGACACTCATAACCATAAAAATATGTTAAAGTCTTTTTTCAAGCAATACGTATTGACTATTTAGTTGGAAATTAAAATCTTTTTGTTGAAAATGTAACTTATGCCCTTTAAGTCTCTCATATTTCATCAATGTACCTTCAAACTAATTGCACTTTGCTTTAAAGCAGACAATCAAACAGTACTGTTGAAACAGAGAAACAAGCATATTTTGAGGGTTTCACTGAAAATAGAAAGGGGATTATTCAAAAAAACAAAAGATTTATCTTTATTAGACAAACGATAATTATTATTCAAAATAGTGTACAAAAAACATCAATGCATATGAGTAAAACAATGGAGAAATAAATATGTTGCTTCAATGCTATTCAAAGTTGGGTAATGATGGCAAGCTTTATGAGGTGATAATTATTAGATATCATTATGGCTATGATTACTATTATTTCATATGGGACTATTGAATAGCTTAATATGCTATTTGACTATGATGTGTACTCCTGTTCAAACTCACAGATGGAATCCGACAGTAAGGAAAAGAAAGAATGCACCCAGTGCTAAGAAAATACTCGAAAATACACCTATGATTATTTCCTTCAGGAGTGATCTGTTTCGTTTGCTGTAGGTAATCTAGTAACTTAATAGCATACAAATAATATTAGCAATAGAAAGAGAGGAGAAATATGCTTATGGGTAATAAAGAAAAATAGAAATGATGGATGGTAAGGGATGGAAAAGAGAATGGACTATGGTGTTCAGTCACACAGTGAATGATTGATGATGGACTTACATGAAAAAGTAGCTCATCATGAAGAATCCGATGAACAAGAGCATGATTGCGAGGTTCTCGAATTCGTTGGGACTCACAAGGGGATGGTATGGCAGATAGCCGCTGCTTGGATTCCCTTGAGTTGAAGTTGCTGCCATATCTGTCGTTCTCGATTTGTGTGTATTGTTTCCTATGTGTTTGAGTCTTAAATCAGTGTGCTATTTAATGTATTTCTTTGTATCTTTATTCCCAAAGAATTATCAAAATATTAGTTTATTTATTTGCATTTCTCTATCTCACTCTCTCACCTATTGTGATTTTGATTCGCTGAAATAGTCAAATATTCACGTGCCCGCACACGCGCTGTTCGTTCCCTCTCTTTTAATCTAAATGTTTGCTTTCAAAATCTTATTGGCTTACATACATTTTGTTCAGTTTTATTCACATTTTCTTAAAAATTCAAAATTGTTTCTCAGCTAAGATAAAAGAATACTATGCATAAAATATCAAGATTTCCTTTATCCCACGGTTTAATCTTAACAATGAATTATTAACTGAAACTGGACTCTTAGGCTTATTGTATTGTCTGCTTTCTTAAGGGAATTAATTCTCGTTTTAGTATAAAAATAGTTTTGACTTCTGCTTATGGGCAAAATTAAACTACTTCAAATAAAAACAATTGTTAAGAATGAAAACTACACTTATTTAATAATATATTTGGCAGATTATTTAAATCGAAGTAGCCGCAATATTGCACAGCATACAAGCTGAGTTGATTTGGTATTCCCTTGGATCGAACCCAATCAATCATCAGTCAACATTAGTACCGAGCTTAATTAACATGTTCTTTTTATTTCCGATTGTGAGAAGCACATTAGATTCGCTTAGAATATGAATAGCAGAGAGCACATCTTTTTCATCGATTTTTTGGGCATCCTAAAGACTTTCCTTCTTGGCAATCATATCTCTCAGTTGCTAAACACTCACTCCTTGTTTGAATTCACCCTAGTGGGAGACAGTCAGAGCTCTGATTGCATCAGCGTAATCAAGTTATCTCTGTCTTTGTGTGGCTGAAATACCAGTAGCAAGCATGTCCATATCAATGAGTCCGGTTGTTGGATCAGTAGCTGCACTCTGAGTAGCAACCTTAATCAATCTAATGGCTTCATCGACATCGCTTTCGTTGACTTCCTTTGAGAGTCTCATTTTAGCCAAGGACTCAGAAATACGAATGAGAGATTCCAATTATCGAGTAGTAGATGTGATAACTTTGCTATTCATACCGAGTTTTCTCATAGCGACGTATCCTTGGACTAATTTCTCACTTGCCTTGAGACTCAGTTTTGGTTGGATTTCTTGTCTTGCGAAGGAAATAAATTGAGTCAGAGTTTCTTTGTCGATTATATCAGGATCTTCATTTTTCTTAAGAGCATTTGATCCGTTAACTTTATTAAGATTCATGTCCGAAAAAAGATTGAGCATGTGAGCTGCGAGCTTGGTATCCTTGCGCTCATCTTAGTTGTCTAATAATATGTAAATCAGATCGAACCTAGAAAGCAGCGAAGGGGGAAGATTTATATTTTCAATCACTGATTTACGAGGGTTGTAACGAGATCCCACTGGATTCGCTCCTGCCAAAATAGCTGTCCTTGCATTGAGACTTGCCACAATACCTGCCTTAGCAATAGAAATAGTCTGCTACTCCATCGCTTCGTGCAAAATAGTTCTAAAGCACCAAAAGAGAGAGATACAATTAAAATTAATACTACAATTTAATTATCTAATGATTTACCTTGTGTTTTCATCCATTTTATCGAACTCGTCAATACAGCAGATACCCAGATCACTTAACACAAGAGCACCACTTTCAAGGATGATTTCCTTGGTTTCAGGGTCTCGCGAGACGTAGGCAGTCAGACCAACTGCTGAAGATCCCTTACCTGAGGTGTAGATACCACGAGGTGCAAGATTATGTACGTACTTGAGCAACTAAGACTTTGCGACTGAAGGATCACCAACAAGGAGACAGTTAATTTCAGCTCTAGTGCGGTTTGAGCCAACGTCTTGGATGATCTTCGCACAGCCTCCGAAGAGCTAGGTCAGAAGGCCTTTTTTAACGTCAACATGTTCCCAAATGGAAGGAGCCACTGATTTGACAAGGAGATCATAAATATTCTCGCGATCAGCAAGAGCAAACAGCTTATTCTTGATTTCATCAGAAAATTGGATTTTCTATTCTTGGTATTGCTGTTTGTTCAACTGCTGGTAAGACACAACGTCAATATAAGTATTGTAGACAGATCTCAGTGTCCTTTTGTTTCTGTTTTTTCTAACACCAGTTGCTCTGTAGACTCCTACGACTTCTACTTTATCTCCTGGCTTTACGTGATCAACTAGCTATTCGTCATAAGCCATCAGAGTCACTGTCTAAGGAGTCTCTCCTTCAAGCACAGATTCTGGAAGCTCTTAGACTTTTATGTATTGTTTGTCAGTGAAATGGCAGAGATTGTGCTGGATTTAGAAAGCATTTTTAGTGTGGCAAACCTCGCAATCGTTAGGCTCGTCAACATGAGCACGCTCGAGTGGAGAGTACACGTAATGATTGCATCTTGTGCATTTGAAGGCTGCTACTTTCATTTCAGGATAGACATCAGAAACTCTGCAACAATCAATATAAATAACATTCCAATTCCAATTCTTCATCCTTTTCAATTCCTATACCTGATAATGATGCACTTGATGGAGACTAAGCGATTGATATGATTCGGTCTGAGATCTCTCAAGTTAGAGCTTTATCTGATGTTGACTACAGCTACGAGAATATGGCTGGAGTGCTGGATCTAAGCATCATTTTCTGCAAAGCGATCTCTAAAAACAGTCTGGGTGACTTTATCGAAGATCTGGATAACCTCAGCTGGGAAGAATATGAGCTAATTGTAGAGCAATTTGTCGAACGTGTGCAAGTGCTGCCCATCAAGAGTCAAGATGTATTCATCTTCTACCTTTGTCATTTGAGTCAGCTTTTCAACGTACACATTGACCAAACCTGGTCGATCAGCAATGCCCTCTTCCTCCATTTCGCTCTCTACAGGTAGCTTGAATTCTAGCAGGAACTTCTCAAACTTGTTCTATATTTCTTAAGTATTGATGTTAGTTCCCCAACTAATTTAGCCACCTTCTCCAGATACTGTTGCGTTTCCATCATGCATGGGACTTTGCATGAAAGAAGACGGCTGTGTTATTATTCTCTGGGATTAGTTTCCAGTGACGCTTTACGACAAGTGGCGACGCTATGCAGAGGCTGGCGTCTGCTTTCCTAGATCAACTGAGTTAGACATGTGATGATTTAGATAGATATGTGAAGTTTTTTGTGTTTCTTAAAGATTTATTTGAGAGTGCGAATCCTTGTTTCTGCTTGCTTGAATAAATTAATTTACAAACTAATTAATTTTGAGGGCAACCCAATATCTTTTTTGCTCTTAAGCAAAATCATTAAGGATTTCATCGATTGTGGAGGGAAATAAACATATCCTCCTTTAAGCGCAATATTTTACCGCGACTTTTTGACATCTGATTGGTCCTTCCGCCCAGATTTCAAAATATTCCCTCCCTTACACGAAAATTATCTTCTGATATTAATCAATTCAAAAATAAATCGTAAATATAAACTGCAAAATCCTATTAGAACTGATAGATAGAAACAACCATTCACATGGAGATTATTCATCAGGCATTATTTCATAAATTAGATACTTTTAATTCAACTCAAAATATTAAATCTATTTCTTTAATTTAGCCTTATCAAAATGTGAGGTGATACAGAAACAGTCTGCCAATCTCAATCTATCTCTTTAGAAATTAGGCTATTTTCAACCTGATTTAAACAGAATTCAACTACAGTATCATTCCTTGCTGAGTGGGCTTTTGTGTTTGTTAACATTCTATTTTCGATACTAATTATTGCTTCAAAAGCTGACAAATTAATCTATTTACCAAATTTAAATTATCTTGCTTGTTGAACAAAGTCCCTCATCATATCTGGAAAAATTTTTATAGCTAACTTCATTTGGTAGACACTAAATCCTCTACTCTAAAATTAAAGAGGAAACTAATCTGCCTCCTTGATTCTCTTAATTTCGTCATACAAAATAAAATAGTACAGTAGTTTAAGAAATAAAATTAAAACTTCACACCATTAATAGATGTAAAATGTGATTCTAAAAAAAAGGAGCAACAAGAAGCTTCTACGCATGCACTGCCACCATTCATATCTCCTTAGTCCTTAACAAGATCCAACTTCCTAAAAAAAACCTTAAAGACACATTTATTTGATTGGTAACTAGGAATCAAAGATAAAACACAGTTTCAAAGCAGTTATGAATTGGACGGACAAGGAAATTAAAACGGCATGATAGTGTTTCAACCAAATGAGACAAACATTTAAATGATTGATTGAATGCGTTCA